>Ga0100403_1000181_pt1 | contig 58340 bp, 51 predicted proteins | sample CryGeymet201501t_FD_83663 | JGI IMG/M metagenome (GOLD analysis project Ga0100403, IMG submission 83663) | Groundwater microbial communities from Crystal Geyser aquifers in Utah, USA - Crystal Geyser metaG 2015-01t | ecosystem: Environmental > Aquatic > Deep subsurface > Groundwater | place...
ACACTTTCCGCGGCAAGTATTGTCGGGAGCGTATATGTTGGTTTGATCGTTCAAGTCTCGGATGTTTTTTGAACTATTGTTATCCAGTGTAAAGGACATCGTTTCATTCTTTTGAGTCACACCAGTGTAAAGGCCATAGACTTCAATATAATAGGGTTGGGTGACTGGAACATAGAAAGAGTCTGAGGCACTTGCATCGTTTTTCCCGATCAATTGCTCAATAGAATGGGTCTTCGAGTAAGAGCTTCTAGTCGATCCACAGCTAGGGCTAGGGTTAGGGCTAGGACTTGGGCTAGGAGAAGGGTTTGGCGGCGTGTATGGGTCATAGTTTCCACAATGGATGCAGGTACAAGTGGCGCAAGGAGTTGGGTTGTAGACCATCCAGTCGTAGTAATAATTGTTGTAGTAAGAGCCAAAAATCTTATCAACAGAGTTACAGTTACCGTAAACCCAGTAGTAACCTTGGTACCAGTAAGTGGCGATATCTTCGACGACAAACCAGTTTACATTGTATTGATAGTCGAAGTGCCATTGGCCAGGCATAGTATAAGGGTTCACTTGGTTTTGGCTAATAGCACCGCAGTAGTCATAGTTGCCACTGCCGTTCTTTGAGCCAGGATCTACGGGAGGTGGTGGGTTTTCTATCGGTGGTTGATTGGTTGGGGGGTGAACATTCTTGTTCTTCTTTTTCGAACAAGCACCCAGGCTTGAAGCGACGCCAATTAAAATCATGCTCAGCAATAGAAACTTTTTCATACACCTATGTAGAAGCAAAGGGCGTGCCAGATTGTTAAGATTTAGTTAAGGGGTTATTTTCCCTAAAAATCAACACCTTAGGCCATGCGGGTGAGGTTGGGCGAGTGTCTAAACTTTAATCAGCTGTTTTACTCTTTTTGGCAACCTTCGGTTTGTGCTTTCCAGGCGATTAGAAATTCCTGCATCGCTGGCTTAAGGTTCTGCTGCTAGGTTGGTCTAGAGTGAATGTATTGAATTTTTGTGTTTATAGAGACTTCTGTATCACTCCAGAACTATTGGAGCAGGTGTTTTTGTTGTCGTTGGCCGCTTTTCTCTTCTCGATTTTATTGTTTTCAATGTTCATCTATTGGGCCCCGGCTGATATTTTTTTAAAGCCGCGCACTTTAGCTTATTCCGTAAGAACTAAGGGGGCTGTCTTTGGCTATGGATATTTTATTCTTAAAAATGCGCTTGGGGGTCTTCAGCTATTGGCTGGAGTAGTGATGCTTTTTACTCCAGGCCAAGGAGTTCTCACAATTTTCATGGGTCTTGCCTTGGTTGATTTTCCGAGAAAGCAAAGGCTTTTACTTCATCTTGCCTCAAAGCCCTCTGTTAAGAAGGCTTTGTACCGCCTTAGAGTTAAGGTGAAAAAAGAGCCGTTTGATCTTCCAGATTTCTAGATAAAAGACTTAACTTTCTTTAGAAAGCTTCTCAGAAAAGATCTTTAAGGTTGGCATGATTGCTTCTTTTGAGTTGTCTGCAAAAGAGGTTGCTTCATCGAGGAAGGGAATAAGCTCTTCGAGAATAGCGTGCTCGTCCGCATCTTCTACGTAGGCCATATCCCAGTTTGAATAAAGTCGATCAGAGCTTTTGGTTTCGATCACAGTTTTTATGCTGTGATGTCGTGGATCTTGATGAATTCTTCTGAAGGTTGTTAAAACTTTATTTTTAGGGCCCTCAAGCAATTGTAAAAACACTTTTCCGCGCTTGATAAGAATGCCAGAAATACCTGCCTTCCTATTCAGCTTGTGTGAAACTCGCAAAATACCATCAATGCCCTTTTGGGTTAAATCATCTTCGGCAATGGAACGGTAAACCAAATGAAAAATTTCCTGATCAGAACTCATTATTTTCTCGATACCTCTGTGCTTCTTCAAAAATTTGTTCATTAGATACTTTTAAAGGTTTTCTATTAGCCATTAGGATTTCCCCATGGCAAATGACATCCTCAACTTCCGATCCATTCGCACTGTAGACAAGTTGCGCTAAAACATCGTGTTGGGGTTCTAGCCAAGGCTTTCTCAAGTCCAGACAAATGATGTCGGCTAAAAAGCCTTTTCGTATCTGTCCTAGATTTTCTAAGTGCTGGGCTCGAGCTCCCATTGAGGTAGCCATTCTGAGGCAATCCTTAGCGGTTAATGCGGTGTTGTCGCTATTGGCTAGTTTCTGTAATTTTGCGCCTGTGTCCATTTCTTTGAAAATGTTCAGATCATTGTTGCTGGCAACGCTGTCGGTACCAATTCCCAAATTCACTCCGGCCTTCAGTAGGGCGGGCACTCTACAGATTCCGGAGCCAAGTTTCATATTACTTTCAGGATTGTAAATAACTCCAGTGTTTGTGCTAGCGATAAGTTTAATGTCTTCGTCGCTTAAGTGAATCCCGTGAGCAAAAATGGAAGGTCTTTCCATGAGGCCTAGATCAAAGCAACGTTGAGTGGGAGATTTCTTAAACTTTTCCATACACTCTTGGTTTTCGGATTTTGTTTCCGAGACGTGAATGGAAATAGGGAGCTTGTGTTGTGTGGCAAAAGCGATTGCTTCTTTTAAAGTGTCATCGCTACAGCTGTAAGGTGCGTGTGGTGCAACAGAAGGGATCAGCCGTGGGTTGCTTTTTTGCATCTCCATCATTTTCTCTAATATTTTGAAATTGTTTCCAGGATTATCTCTTTGATCGGGGGGGCCAAAGTCTGCCACACTTTCTCCTAAAACACAGCGTAGTCCAAACTCGGTGGCTGCATCGGCTACACAATCTTCAAAATAATACATATCTGAAGCAGTCGTGTTTCCAAAGTAGAGATTCTCAAGCATGGCAAGCCGAGCGCCAATTCTCACAAACTCAGGAGAAACCAGTCTGGCTTCTAGAGGAAGAATGTTGTCGAAGAGCCATTCTTTGAAGGGGAGGTCGTCGGCTAGTCCCCGAAACAAGTTCATTGAAAGGTGGCAATGCCCATTGATTAGCCCGGGCATAACAAGCCTGTTAGAGGCGTCGATTGTCTTTTTAGAATTGATCTTTGAAGCCTCAGCTGCATCTAAGACAGCTTCAATTTTCTCTCCATTTATGGCGATGATCTTCTTTGTCTCTATCTCGCACTGGTCGTCTTTCATGGAGAGCAATTGTCCGCAATGTATGGTTAAGTCATATTCAGTCATTAAATTAATTCCTCGAAAAATGAGAACAGACTGTTGATAAGTTTTTCGGCAGACTGTTTCCCCTGGTTCAATACATCGTTGTGGTCTAGTGCTGAAGAGTCTACAAGCCCGCAACCATAGTTGCTGATAAAGGAGAGCCCCGTTATCTCTGCTCCTCTGTGTTTAAGGGCAATGGCTTCCCAAACCGTCGACATTCCCACGGCCCCCATTCCCCAACTTGAAAAAAGTTTCACTTCGGCGGGAGTTTCAAAGGAAGGTCCTAATACGCCAACATAAGTTCCATGGTGAACGTCAAAACTTTTTTGCAAGACCTTCTCTAAAAGGGCGCTAGTCTTTTTGTCGTAAACTGCGCTTAAGTCGGGAAATCTTGGGCCCAGTGCTTTGCCTTTTGAATCCTTTGGATTGGGGCCAACAAGAGGGTTGCGACCAGTGAAGTTAATGTGGTCGTCGATGATCATGAGTGAACCTGGGTGATAGTTTTTGTTCAATCCCCCGGCTGCATTGGTCAAAAGAAATTTCTTTGTTCCAGCTGCACAAATTTGAGTAACAGACTGAGCCACTTTGGCGGGCTCAAGCCCTTCGTAGCCGTGCAAACGTCCAAGCTGAAGGCTTACGACAAATCCCTTTTTATTTTTAAAGATTCTATATTTTCCCGGATGACCCTCTACAGTGGCACTCGAAAAATTTGGAATTTCTTTAAAAGCAATTTCTCCTATCTCGGACCATTGATCACTTAGCTTGGCTTTCTCAAGTGCATCGCTAAGTCCCGAGCCTAGTACACAATGAAGATTAGGCGCTGAACACCCAAACTTTCCATACATATCTTTTAAAAAGCTTACTGAATCCATCAGTCGAGAGTTTCTACGAGAAGTTCCTCTTTTTCCAGAACTTTTTCTTTAGATATCTCTACCAGGCCTTCTAGCTGTGCAATAATCGACGCGTTTAGACGTTCTTCTTCACCAAAAAAGGTCAAAATCTTATCGCCTTTTTTTACAGAGTTTCCAATTTTTGTGTGAATTTGAAAAGCCGCCTTTGGGTCTATGATGTCATCTTTTGTTGCTCGACCCATTCCAAGCTCCAAGCCAGAAAGTCCAAGTTTCCTGGAGTCTATTTGCTTAATCCACCCATCTTCTTTGGCGCTGAGTATCCATGCTGCAGGGTGCAGGGTAAAGTCTTTCTCCCAGTTCTGTCTGGCACCTTGTCGAATGGAAAGGTCTAAAAATACTTCATAGCCTTTGCCACTTTCTAGATATTCAATGGCCTCTTTGGTGGCGGCTTTGTAATCGTTGCGAGTACCAGCTAGCAGAGCCATTTTTGCAGCCATCTGGCAACAAAGGTGAGCTAATGGGTGCGCTATGTTTTTTTCTTCGGTTGAAGGGTATTCGTTTTTTAGGATCCAAAGGCTTTCTTTAACTTCCGATCGATTGCCAACCATCGAACCCAAAGGTTCGGCCATACGAGTAATCATTGCGGAGGCACGCATGCCGGCTTGTTTAGAAACCTCCACTAAGGACGCCGCTAGAGTTCGAGCGCGTTCAAGGGTGTCCATAAAGGCTGCCGAGCCGAATTTAACATCATAAACAATGGTTCCTACGCCTTCAGCCCATTTTTTTGAAACAATGGAGGCTGTAATTAACTCAACGCAGTCAATTGTAGAGGTTACATCGCGAAGTGCGTATAGCTTTTTGTCGGCAGGACACAAGTCTTCGGTTTGGCAAATCATCGCAGCTCCAAATTGTCCCATGCTCTCGTTTAATTGAGCTTCATTTAAGAAAAGTGAAAAACCAGGAATAGACTCTAGTTTATCGACAGTTCCGCCAGTGTGTCCGAGAGACCTTCCACTCATCATGGGAACTCTTAAGCCAAAGTGCAGGGCGAGTGGTACGAGGATGAGAGAAACCTTATCACCGACTCCTCCTGTAGAGTGTTTGTCTGCAACTAGTTCGGGCGATTGAAACCAGGCCTTATCTGTCCAATCTAAAGTTCTTCCCGAGTTTCGAATGGCGGTTGTTAGGTTGAGGGTTTCAGTTTTGCTTATTCCGTTAATGTAGGCTGCCATGAGCCAGGCGCTCATTTGGTAATCTGGAATCTTGTTGCTCGCGTAAGAGTTAGTAAACCAAGTAATCTCTTCTTTGCTGAGAACTTCTTTGTGCTGAGTTTTGCGAATAATTTCAGTGAACAACATAAGCTAGTTCTCCCATAGTTTTTCCCATTGCGAATCGAGGGGCTGAAGGTCACTTAACTCAGGGACGCACGACTTTAAGCCTAGAGCTTCTAGAATAATTTTCGAGATATGATGATATCCAGAGAGCTTCCCTAATTGTTTGGGTTTGAATTTTTTGTTTTTTGACCAAACAAGCAGAGGAACATTCTCTCTGGTGTGATCTGATCCGGTGTGGGTTGGGTCGTTGCCATGATCGGCGGTGATTAAGACAAGGTCTTCCTCGGTGCAGCTTTTTTCAAGCTCGGGCAGAAAGGCATCAAACTCCATTAAACACTTTCCGTATCCTTCAGGGTCTCTACGGTGGCCAAAGTGTTGGTCAAAATCAATAAGATTTGTGAAAATGAGACCACTTTGACCTTTAGTTTCTTTAATAAATTTTAGGGTGGCCGCCATGCTGCTTTTATTGTTGCCCGTGTGGTCGACAAGATTCACCGAACGATGAGCAAAGATATCTTCAATTTTACCTACACCCGCTACAAATCGATCCTTCTTTCGTAAAAGATCTAAAAGATTAGGGCTTGGTGGGGGGACGCTGTAGTCTTTGCGATTTTCAGTGCGCATAAACTCGCCGAGTTTATTTCCAGTAAAGGGGCGGGCAATGACTCTACCGACGCCTAGAGGGTCAACAAGTTTTCGTGCAGAAACACAGATTTCATAGAGACGCTCGAGTCCAAAGTGTTCTTCTGAACAGGCAACCTGTAAGACGCTATCGGCCGAGGTGTATAAGATAGGTTTTCCGGTTTTAATGTGCTCTGGCCCTAGTTCATCTATCACGGTGGTTCCTGATGCGATCTTGTTGCCTAGCCAGCCGACTAAGTTGTTTTCCTTTGTCCATTGCTTCAAAAGCTCTTCAGGGAAACCTTTTGGGAAGGTTGGGAACTGCTTTTTTAAAACGGTTCCAGCAATCTCCCAGTGCCCCGTAGTGGTGTCTTTCCCGGGAGACAGCTCTTCTAAAATTGCGGTGCTTGCCAGCGGCGAATTGTTCTTTTCTATTCCGTAACCGGAAACAATTTGATCGAGACCCCAGTTTGACAGATTGGGAAGCGAAAGTTGTTTTTTATTTCTTTCAAACCAGAGGCTGATGTTGCCCAGGGTATTGCTGCCGGTGTCGCCAAATTGTGCGGCATCACTGGCTGCTCCTACTCCAACCGAGTCGCATACGATAAGTATGGCTCGTTTGAGATCAGTCGACATTGTTGAGTTCTTTCATGATGAGGTTAGAGGCTGAGGTTCCAATGCGATTGGCTCCTGCCTCGACGAATGAAAGAAGACTCTCAAAGTTCTTGATTCCCCCACTGGCTTTAACTCCAAAATGAGGGCCTACACATTCGCGCATGAATCTTACTGTTTCAATCTCAGCCCCTTGCGAGGCAAAGCCCGTCGAAGTCTTTACGAATGAGGCACCGTGCTCCATGCAGGCCGTGCAGGCTTCCTTAATTTGAATTTTATTTAGATAGGCAGTTTCGAGGATTACCTTTAGGGGGAGGCCGTTGCATGCCTGGGCAACTTCTTGAATGTCTTTGCAGACACGTTTCCAGTTATCATCGACGGCTGCGCCAATATCGAGCACCATGTCAATTTCTTTGGCGCCATCCTCGATCAATGTTTTAGCTTCAAACACTTTGACCGCTGTAGTGTTAGCTCCCAGCGGGAAGCCGACGACCGAAATGGGAATGGTGTTGGAGCCTGCAAGCACTCCTGCGCATTTTTTGATCCACTTAGGGTTTACGCAAACGGAGTAAAAATCCCATCTGAGAGCTTCTTCACAGATCCTCATGATGTCGATTTCCTTGCGCTGAGCGTTCAACATCGTATGGTCAATCATTCTTGCCCATTTGTGGCTGTCATCTTTTGACATTTCGGCAATTCTCCTTCAATACTGAGCCTCGAGCAAAGGATAACAAGGCGTGATCAGTTCAGCGAGCATTCATCTTCTAAGTGCATTTGTCGCCTTTGCCGTGGTTGTTGTCTTGGTTCCTATCACGATCCATTTGGCTTTGGCCAGAGGATGGGTGGATGAGCCAGGAGGGCGCAAGATGCATGTCAGAGCGGTTCCTCGATTTGGAGGAATTGCCGTGTTTTTAGGCACTTGGGTGGGCTACGGCTTTTATTTGTACACAACCACCGGGTTACCAGAAGCGCCTCAATTGGGACAGATATCGGCACTTTTGGGCCCCTGTAGTTTGATTCTTCTGTTGGGTGTCTACGACGACATTTTTGGGGCCAATGCCGTTAAGAAACTTTTAGTTCAACTTGTCGCTGCAATTTGGGCGGTCAGCTTAGGCTTTGATTTGTCTTTAGTTCACAATCCGATAAGTGATCAGGTGGTCGCGCCTGCTCCTTATTGGAATTGGATACTGAGTGTGGGTTGGATCGTCTTTGTGACAAATGCAGTTAATCTGATTGATGGGTTGGATGGTTTAGCCACGGGTGTTGCCTTGATTGTTGCTTTGACCACTTTTTTTATCTCGAAACATCTTGGCCTCTACAATGTTTCCTTTTTCTCTTTGTCGTTGGCTGGAGCGTGCGTTGGTTTTTTATTGTTTAACTTTTCACCTGCTCGGATTTTTTTAGGAGACAGCGGCTCTTTGGTTATTGGCTTTTTGTTAGCCTCAATAAGTTTAGAGGCCAACGTCAAAAGATCGGCGGCGATTGTTCTTTTTGGACCTCCGCTTGTGATGGCGTTGCCCATTTTGGATAGTGTGATGGCTATGGGGCGTCGTTTCTTTCAAAAAAGAAAAGTTATCGAAAGTCGGTATGCTGACGGGGCTAGATTGCCACCTTTAAAACTTATGAAGGCGCGTTTTTTAGAGATATTCCAAGCCGATCAGCAACATATTCATCATGCGCTCTTGAAAGTGGGTCTCTCGCCTAGAAGAGCGGTGCTGGTGCTTTATTGCGTTACCATGGTGTTAGGTGCAACGGCCTATCAAAGTACAATTTATGGTTCTTTGGCTTCGTCTGGAGCTGTTTTTGTTTTCTTATCTTTCGCCTTGATTTGGTTGCGCAGAACGCTTCGACGATCTAAATTAGTAGATAGGGGACATGAAAAAGCTTAACTTTCTAATTTTCGTTTTGGCACTAGGGGCATTTGCTTTTCCATCTGCCACTTATGCACAAGCTGCTCAGGCGTCTGACGCTAGCCAAGAGGGCGATGCAGTCGGCTTTGATGCAAAGGGTGCCTTTAGCAAAATTCTAGTGGCTGGTTTGGTCGGTGGAATTTTAGGTCTTTCGACTTTAAGTTTCTATGAAAAGCCAAATCAACATTTAAGAAATATAACCTTTGGTGCCGGTGCGGCCATGATAGGCACAGCTTTGTATATGACTCTGTCTTTGGCCTCTGGTTCAACTGACACCGCGGCCGTTTTAGAAGATTTTGATCAGGGCTACCGCGTGGCCCCAATGGTAGCTGCGAACTTCGGTGGAATTAGTTTTTCAGCTCAATTTTAAGAAAGTTTCTTCAATCAATTAAAGTTAAAACGTCTACACCATCTTTTGTAATGGCAATAGTGTGTTCAAATTGAGCCGAAAGCTTTCGATCTTTAGTTTCAACAGTCCAGTCATCGTCCAGTAGGATGATCTCAGCGCTGCCGAGGTTGATCATGGGTTCAATGGTGAAGACCATGCCGGGCTTTACAGGGGCCCCTGTTTTAGGTCTGCCGTAGTGGGTTACGTGAGGATCTTCATGAAAGTTTTTACCGATTCCATGTCCACAATATTCTCTAACGACAGAGTATCCTTTAGCTTCAACAAACTTTTGGATAGCGTGACCAATGTCGCCGATGGTTGAGTGCTTTTTAGCTTCTTCAATTCCGATCCAAAGCGCCTCTTCTGCGGCGTTGACCAGTTCACGGGCGGCTCGAGAGACTTTGCCGACAAGATAGGTCTTGGAATTGTCACCGTGGTAACCCTTGTAAAAGGTGGTCACGTCTACGTTAACAATGTCACCTTCTCTAAGGCGATATTCATCGGGAATGCCATGGCAAACCACCTGGTTGATCGAAGTGCAAACACTCTTGGGGTATCCCTTGTAGTTGAGAGGACTGGGTGTAGCTCCGTTTGAGATTATGAAGTCATGGCAGATGGTGTTGATTTCATCTGTAGTTATGCCGGGGACTATAGAGGCTTCGATGTGTTTGAGCACGGCAGCAGCAAGCTGACAGCTCTCTTTCATTTGAGTGATTTCTTCCGGGCTCTTGTAGATAATCATTAGGTGCTTCTACCTCTTTTTTTTCTAATAATCATCCCGAAGTAGTTCATCGCCATCAAGGGCACCGCCATCTATCGGCGTGTCTGTTCCTTGGTTGTCTTCATTGTCGCCGTCTCTGGCTCTCAAGGTGTTGCCTGTAATTACTAGAGTTTTGTTTTCTACTCCGGTGCTCATTCCGTCTTGATCGAGGGCTTGTTGCCCAGGGGCAGTGCCATCAAGAAAATATTCCATGACTCGATTTTTTGTATATTTATTCGGCATGTCTCCGGTTTCGGCATCAATGCTGACTTGAATGATTCCTTGTGGAACATCAAAGTCTGTTTCTGGAATGTCCTTGGTTGCTACTTTCATGTATTCGAGCCAAATAGGAGCAGCAGAGCGACCGCCTGTTTCGTTTTGCCCTATGGGACGGTCGGCATCGAAGCCAATCCAGACGCCACTGAGAATATTGGGTGTATAGCCTAAGAAAAGCGCGTCTTTATAGTCGTTAGTAGTCCCGGTTTTTCCGGCTACTGGGCGGCCAAGAGCCTGAACAGAGGTTCCTGTTCCGATGTCAACTACAGACTTCAAGAGGCTGGTGATTAGAAACGAAAGCTTCGGATCTAAAACAGCTTCAACTTCATCGGGTGGGGTGAATTCTTCAAGAATTTCACCATTACGATCTTCTATTTTTGTAATGAAATGTCGGTTTAGATGCTGACCCTTGTTTGCAAAAACTCCCCATGGAACTAAAAGTTGCTCAAGGCTAAGAGCTGAGCTGCCTAGTGCTAGGGATAAATCTTTATTTAAGTCCCCTTCGAGGCCAAGTTTCCTTGCAAATTCTATTACTTTTTCAACGCCCAGATGCTGAGTGAGTTTAATGGTGGGCACATTCCTTGAAAAAGCTAAGGCTAATCGAAGTCTCGTGTCTCCATAAAATCTAGCTCCATAATTGTGAGGCTTCCAAATTTTTTCAAGTTCGCTTTTTTCGTCACGACTTCCGTAAACAATGGGAGAGTCAACGATCACTGTCGAAGGGGTTAAACCAGAGGCAAGGGCCGCAGCGTAGACAATGGGCTTAAAAGTTGAGCCCGATTGACGAATGGCCTGAGTAGCTCGATTAAATTCAGAGTTTGTGACGTAGAAATCATAGCCTCCCACCATGGCGAGAAGTTCACCCTTTGGGACGGAGTAACTGAGCAAAGAGCCTTGGACTAAGGGGCTTTGTTCGAGCTTAAAAGCGGGTGTTGTTTTTAAGTTAAATGGAGTTACTTCAATCACATCCCCGACTTTCAACTGTGAATAGGGGTTTCGAATAATCTTTTTACTGTAAACTTCTTCAGGGTTTGCAACGGTGGCCCAGTAGTAATCAGACTTTGAAATTTCGCCCTTTGTGTTACCAACCTGCACAACAAGAGCAGAGTTTTTTGGGTTTTTCCCGACCAATACGCCTTTGTAAATCTTTTGTGGCTCGAGCGGAGTATTTGCTTCATCCGTTGCAGCTATAGACAAACTTCCGTCTGGTTGAAGTAATTTAAAATCGTAAAAGCTTTCTAAAAGGTCTTGGTGTTGTTTGTTAAGATATTCGCTTCGAAGTTCTTCGGTTTCAAGACTTTCTTCAGGGGATCGCAAGCCAAGACGCTTGTCTACATTTTGAAGTCCTTTGTTGAGGGAGTCTTGAGCGGCGATCTGTTTGTCGTGATCGAATGTTGTGAAAACTCTCAATCCACCTTCATAGAGTGTGTCGGCCCCGTATTTTTCTATGAGGTACCGGCGCACGTGTTCTGCTGCGTAAGGAGCATCGACATTTACATTGTATCTGCGATTCATTATTTTTACGGGTTCTTCTATGTAGCTTTCGTGTTCTTCTTGAGTAATTTTCTCGGTTTCAAGAAGTCGCCTTAGAACATAACGTTGTTTCTCTTTTGCTCCACTGGGGCTGGCGATTGGGTTGTCCCGAGAGGGGGCTCTTGGAAGTCCGGCGAGTATGGCTGCTTCAGGTAGGCTTAACTCAGCTGCACTTTTCCCGAAGTAGGTTCGTGCGGCGGCTTCAATTCCATAGGCTCCTTGCCCTAAAAATATTTGGTTTAGATAAAGGTTTAATATCTTGTCTTTGCTAAAAGTTCTCTCAAGTTTGAAGGCTAAGAAAACCTCCTTAATTTTTCTTGTCCAACTTCTTTCAGGTGATAAGAAAAAAGTTTTTGCTACCTGCTGGGTAATCGTTGAACCTCCTTGAGCCTTCCTCCCTGCTTGAATGTTTTTTATGGCTGCTCTTAGGATTGTTATTGGGTTGATTCCGCCATGATTAAAGAATTCATCGTCTTCAGCTGCGACGAAGGCGTCCTTCACTACGGAGGGAGTCGCCTCGACGGGTAGCGTAACACGGTTCTCTTTTGAGTGTCGCGAGAGGACTGTTCCATCTCGATAATAAACAACCGTGACAATGCTTGGCTCGTAATTTTCTAACGATTCTAAACTTGGAAGGTTTTGAGATTGATAGATGACGAAGCTTGTAAAAAACAGAAAAAATGTCACGGAAACAATGATGAATATCTTTAAGGGTTTTTTCATATGCGCTAGATTTTATATTTTATACCCTAATCTCGGCCGAGTCGCAGCCAAGAGCTTGTCAAAAGGTGCTGTGCAGCGGAGGTGTGTTTCTAGGGGCCTGAGCTATGCCCAAAAAGCTTTCTGAACGGTTCAATGCAGGCCTGCGTAAGCCCTGAGAGGCTTCGTCCAACTTTGCCATAAATTTTATCCTCCCAGTTCTCAATTTTTAAAGCTAATTTTGCTGCGGGGCCGAGTAATTGTGGTCGCATCATCATGATTACTGAGGCGGTTCCAACTCCCAGCATGGCGATGTGTCCAACGTTGAAGCCCATTATTAAACTTTCATGAGCTATAAGTTCACCGGCCTTAAAGTAAATTCCGTCGGCCGTTTTGGCTAAGCTGAATAAGGTGTCCTTTGTGATGATGGAATAGATAAAAAACTGAGTCATTATGTAGGACATAAACTTTTCTAAAGAGCCTGCAGCTTTTCTTGTGTCTTCATTGCCCTCAACAGTTGTTTGAGAGCCGTTTTGGATGTTCTCCCATTTATAGATCAAGTTATGATAGGGAGTTCTCCAAACACTGTTGAAAATAATGCTCGGCCATTTCTGCAAAAATAGGTTTACCCAACCTGCTAAACTTAAGGCATTGCTTATGGCAGCTCCAGCACCGGCCCAATACAAGTCAACTGTGAAGAAGGTTCCTAATGAGATCTGTTTCAGCCATGAGCTAGGAAAGAAAGTCTTTGATCTTCGGAACCAATTGGCGAGGAATGTTCGAAAAGCCCCCGTGCTGGCTGAGTTGATGGCATTCACTATGGTGACTGGAATCACCACCGCAAGAGGAAAGCCTAGAATGGCTTGGACTGTAAAGGTTAGAACTCCGGGAATGACGAGTTTCTTCTTCATCGCGGCCAGCTCACCTTGTGTTGGCTTTTGAAGGTCTTCGCGCATAGGGAAAAAGTATCGTAGGTTTTGGGCGATGTGTTTAATGGCCTCGGTCGGCTCTTTTATGGCTCTTTGTGCGGCGGCGAGCATTCCTGATTTAACTTTAATTTCTGTGTTTCCAACTTGTCCGAGAGATTCCTCTAGTTGTTTTCTTTGTTTGCCAAAGATGGGAGCTCCTACAACCATAAGTGCCCTTTTTTCAGAATCGAGTTTTTTGCGTAGTTGTGCGTCTATTCTGAAATCGTTTGGGTTGTAGGCGCTTATTTTTTCCATGGTTCCATCGGCATTAAGAGCGTAGATGCCTCTTTGATCTTCTAAGAAACTGCTCAGTCTACGGATGCTGTTGATATTTACATTCTTAAAGGAGGGATTCTCTTTTTTGTGCTCATCGACCAGGTGTTGGATCTCTGTAATCATGGCCTTGTGCTCGGCTTTATCAAAGGAGGCTCCAACGGCGTACAAATCTAGGTCCTCGCTGATATCTGGATTTGTAGCAAGCCAGTCTTTAAGCTCCTGAATCGAAAGGCTGTCGGTAACAGCTTCTCCAAAGGTTGTGTTTGATTTCGGGACTAGGTAGAAAGCGCATGAGGTCTTCTTTGGGTCTCGTATGTTGCTGCTATTATTAGAAAAAACATTGATTGAGAAGAGCGCCAGGCATAGCAATGCCTTCGTTAAAGTCCCTTTAAACATGTTTGCCACCTCGTTGTGTGAGTGCTTAAGACTCTAGGCCGCCTTGCGCAATAAAAAAAACCTTTCATAGCTGTTTTCAAATAAACAGGAGGTTAGTTACGAAAGCCAAATTAAGTGGTGAGCACTGTTTGCCGCCACTAAGAGGGTGTCATGACTAAAGGGAGCCGTGCGAGTTTTTCAACTCGTTGTGTAAGTTTATTGTTTTTTAAGTGTTTATTGCTCCTTTCGGCTTCTCTGATGCCCTTTGGAACTCAAGCTAAGAGCGGAGAGTCTCCGAGTGTTTTTGTGAATGCTCGTTGGAATCAGCGAGTGAAGCTACTTCCCAACCGAGGTGAGTCTGCAGTTAATATTCTTGAGCACACACTGAATGTTTTGAATCCAAAAAACATAGCAAAACTTCCTGGCTTTATTTCTTTCGCGAACACAAAGCTGACCTTACTTTCCTATGACTTCAGGAGTGCCGAGGTGTTGTTGGCAGTGAAAGAGCTCCTAAGCTTGGGAGTTCATGTTCAAGTGGTTGGAGACCCAAGCACAGTCATTGAAACCAAGCTCCCCTCTAAGGACGAGCAAGCCTCATGGAGTGATCATCAAAAAAGTTATTTTCTTCGTCAATTTGACGGAGGCGATTCCTCTAAAGGTAAGGATGGCAAGGTCGATCAAGCCGATATGGACGCCTATAATCACGAGAAGCGGTTGGGACTACGGTTTTGGTCAGAATTAGAAAAACTGCAAAAGAAACATAAGCGCTTAGAGTTGCTGACTAGCCCCGAAGAGGTCGTTCCCGTGGATGATGACCATCGTTTCCCTCGCTTGCAGCACATTAAGGCTTTGATGCTTCAGTTCTCTCCCAGCAAGTCTAGTAAAAAATGGAATGCGCCCGTTTACCTGCGTGTTGGCTCGTCGAACTTCACAGACGCAGGAATGGACCCAAGAGGCCGTATCAAACCCACTGATGAGAATATTGAGCAGTATTTCGCAGACCCTCAAAAGGCAGAGCGAGCAGGGAATAGTCGTGGCCATGTTCAGTTTAATGTAGAGGTTAGAGCGCAAGAAAATGAAACCTTCATTGGGGCGTTGGTGGAGCCAATCTTTGAATTGATCGAGGGTTTTAAACAAGGAAAGCATTTTGACGAGCTACCTGTTCATGAAAAACGCTTGTCTAGAGTGATTTTCTCCGATGGCAGCACCTTGCAGGCCTTTTATTCAGAGGGGCCTCCCCGTGCGGATCGGCCTACCGAAGACCCATTAAATCGAATTCTTTCTCTATACATGCGCAACCCGGCGATGAAGTTGTTGGAGGTTTTAGAGACCCAATTCGTTTTCACGCACCACAAGAAGGCCCGTTTTTTGAGAAAGTTGATTTCTAGGGCTATAGAAGAGGGCACGCTTGAGGATTTATATGTCGTAGTTGATGGGAGTTTCTCAACAATAAAAGAGTCAGCCTTAGATGATTTATTTTTTTCTGAGGAAATTAGCATTTCCGAAACTCTTTCGGGTCGTGGAATACTAAATTCGCCTAAATATCCTGAAGGCTTTGATTGGCGAGATTCTGCCTATAGCTACCATGGCATTCCTTCTCTGGTGGTGCCACCGCGCAAAGCCGATAAGATGCACGCTAAGACGGCTGGCTATCGTTATATAGATGATCATGGCGATGAAGTGAGTACAATTGTTGCCGGTTCGGGCAATAGCTCGACTAACGCAGGTCGAGGAAATTCAGATCTTTATCTTGTCTTAGAGTCTCGAGATCCTAAAGCATGGGCAACCATGAAAGAGTTTCAAGAGGGAATTAAACAAGAAGAAGAGAAGCGCTTGTATAGATTGTCCGATGTTTGGCTGGTTCGGGCTTTGGGCGAAGCTTTCTCGGGACAAATAGCCAAGCTTGCTGAAGCTAATGAAGAGTATTTTCGAAGACTGTCAGATTTTCTGTCTGGCGAAGCAAAGAGCAAAGAATCCTTTGCTCTTATTTTTAAGCCGATTTTAGCTATGAAAGCTATCTCTAGTTACGGAAAGAATATTCAGAGCATTTTGAAGTGGATTAATACAAACGAGTTGTTGAGCGCAGACTTTAGCTGGGCGGATTTTGACCTTTTGCTGCGTTTTGCTGATCACACTCAAGGTAAAACAAAGGCTTTTCTAGTGGATCTTAGGTATCGTTGGATTGTCGGTCGATATCCGCCAGAATATTCAGAGGCAGATATGAAGAAACAAATTAGAAACTTTGTTTCTCTGGCAAAGAAAATCGATCTAGCCAATCATGGTCCAGAGCCTGTTGCCGACCTTCCTCCCGCTCGCACCCGAGTTGATAAAGTTATTGAACAGAATATGGGAGAACATTGTGAGTTTTTCCTCAATGTAACGGAAGGTTTCCATCCGATGGAAATTTATAGATTGTTAGAGGTTGGGGAATGAAAGAGATTGCAAAGATCTTTAGTTGTTTTGTTTTAAGCTCTGTTCTTAGTTCCCCCGTCTTTGCAAGCTTGGATTTAGAGCGCAGTGCAGAGTCTTGTGAAAAAGAGTTATTGGAGCGTGCGGATTCTTTGAGTTCGCCAGATGCAAAGAGCCGAGTGCTCATGCCGCTTTCAACATTCTTTCTTTCTACGAAAGACCCGTTTTTGGCTCTTCTGTGGCGGATCGCTGATACGGTTGTAAAAGAGGGGGCGTCGCCTGGTTTACAACGTTTGATCAACAGCGCTTCTCTTGCGGTTGAGGCTATTTTAGAAGATATGCCAGAGGCAAGAGGTGCCGTGAGACCTTCGTATCCAACTGGAAACCTCGCTAAGGGTTACGAGGCTACACAACGCTTGATTCTATCTGAACGTCCAGAATATATTCGTGATGCAGTTCTGATTCGAAACGGAGTGGTTACAGTGGTTCCGTTGTTGAAGAGAGTTGTAAAGAATAGCGGTAAGACTAATTTTCCTGTTTATATTCCAATCATAGTGAGGGGCCATCAAGACATTGAAAGTTGGGACATCTTCGCAGCTTCCTTTGCGTCATGGGCCCTGGAGCCTATCCAGGGGCAGGTTTCTCCTGAGGCACTCATTTACAACAAGCCTATGCAGAAGGTGCGCAAACAAGTTCAAAAGCAGATTGCTCCATTCTCTCGAGTGAATCCTCGAGTGCATATTCCTCATTTGGAGCGAGCTACTCAAGAGATTGTTGAAATCTTTGACTCCTATGATGTGGCCAAGAGTTTAGAGCCTGAGCGAAGCACCTATTCCAGTCGTTCTCCTTATATTTCCTTCATCAAGGAATTGCTCGATAAGAGAAAAAGTTTATGGATGGTTCCGATGCCACCTAATTCTTTCGAACGAGGGCGTTTGGCTGAACTTGGGTATGGTGACACGGATCTGTTGGCTAAGTTGGAAATCAATTCAGTTGAATTCTTCCAGGCAGCTGCCGAAACTGGAATTGATCCGGATCGCTTGCGACGTTACGTTGCTCGTTCCCGAGCGAAGGCTGAAAAAAGAAAAATAGTTGTTCAAGATTATGCCAATCCTCTCTTGGATGCGCGTGGGCGCAAGAAGTGGCGTCTTCATGTAGACTTTGAAGACATTACTGAGCCTCAGATAAGAGGTGGTATTTATCTGATTGGGTGGGCTATTGAGTCTCCTAATGGGAAGATTGTTGAAAGAGGACATTTCTTTGCTGATAAAAAAGATCAAAGTCACATTGATGATGTCATGGCAGATTTGTTCCGACTCGCTAACAACAACAGGAGAATTGCAGGCAAAGACTTTGTTGTGACTGTTTATTCTCATCACGAGCAAGTTAAGATCATGCAGTCGTTGGATATGGTGGAAGACAAGCCGGAGACATTTTCAGCTGCTCAGAGGAAGTCCAAGTATTATACAGAAGTAAATTTAGGAACAGAAGAAGATCCAGACCTTCGCGGGCGATTGATTCAGAATACTGACTTTTTTGAAGCCCAATACAAAGATCTTGAGCCTAAAGACGTATTCGTCTTTTTAGATCGCATGGTGGATTTGCTTCCGTTTCTTAGAAATAATATTTTCACACATGAATACACAAATAGCTTAAAGAAAATTGTTACCATGTTCAGTACGGACGAGTTTCATGTGAATTACCCACCTGGGCACAATGGTTTAGAAGTCGGTGTTTGGGTTGGAGATTATTGGGAGACGGGCAATCCAAAGGGGCGTGAAAATGCAATCTTCTATGTGCACGAAGACGTCACGGGCAACATTATTGCAGCCAGAGCTATTGATGACTTTGCCGGACGGCCAGTTGATGCAGACTTTCTTTGGGATGAGAAAGTTTCCGGATCTTTAGAACAGTATAAGAATGCCATAGGCATGAGTCGGAGTTTGGTTTATCTAAGGCTAAAAGAAAAGTTGCTCGAGAAAATTTTTGAGAAAAACTTAGTCGACTTAGATGAAGCAACTCACCAAGAATTACTAGATTGTGTGGATATGTCCGATTACTTGGCCTCTAGAAAGCTGATTCGCGATGACAACACTCTTACCGACCTAGAGAAGGCTAGAATTTTGCAGCAGAAGAAGGTTGAGTTTGAAGATGTGAGAGCCTCTAAATTGATAGCTCTTTTTGAAAAGGCAAATCCGAAGCTGAAGGATCGCGATCATTCAAAGGATTTAAATGCGGCCGTGTCGGAGATTTTACATGTTCCTTCTGTGTATTTGAGGGAAACTCACATTGAGAAGATGATCGTGTTGGATCAAGTCTATTCTAGAACTCCAGAAGTGTCTCCCTTTACGGAGATTGGGCAGTCTTTAGATCTGCCAGAGGAATGGGAAAAGGCCTATAAGGATTTTGCCGATACGGTAGACGCTGGCGAAGCACCTTGGAAAGGGTGGAAGGAGCCTTTGCTCTTTTTGAAGCGCCAAACGTATCGAGATGTGTGGCGCTCTATTTACTATGCGAAATTCTTTCAGCTTGCGCATGCTGGTAAGCAGTGAAGAGGGTCTCTATCTTTACTGCGAGAGTTGCAAAAATAGAGCCCAAAAGCCATCCAGCTACAACATCGAGTGGATAGTGTTGCCCAAGAGACACCCTTGAAACACCTATAAAAATTGAAATCAGCGCGAGCCCTGCAAAGAAAGTTTTGTTGAGGGGCTTGTTGCTTGTTAGCAACAGAAGAAAGAACAAGCAGCTCGTGTTGAAGGCGTGGTTCGAGGGTAAGCTAAGTGCGGGGAGAAATTCTGGGTTGTAATAATCAACGTGGGGTTTGAGTCTTCCAATCCAAATTTTCAATCGGTAAGAAACTAGGTCGGAAGCCCCTAGGCTGAGGGTAATAAAGAAGAATTTCTTTAAAACAAGACTTTTGTTAAATGAAACCTTTAAACGACGTTGCTTGCTTAGATAGAGCATAATGGTCGCGATAAAAAATATTGTAATAGAGACGGGGCTTTCTATCAGCCATTTTAGAAAAGAAGGAGCGTAATCCTTTGACCAATGCAAAATGTTTTCTCTAAGTTCGTGATCGAACTCTATAATTTCGCGTGGAACATTTTCCCAGAGATGTCCTGGGAGACTCCTTGTTATAAGGGGATCTCTCAATTTATTAAATCCTTCCAAGTTAAGCCTGTCTTTAACTCCCAGTTCGCTCCCTCTATTTCAATAGGGGTTTCATCCGGAGGTAACTTGATGAATGCCTTTTGATTAGCCCTAACAAGAAGCCAGGTCTGGCCAGACTTTGGCTCGATGTAGTCCGGATAGTAGTCCGATAGAGTTGAAAATAGCTCTTTAGAAAGTGAGGTATTATTTCTAGAGGACTTAAATGGAAAGGGGCCTAGGTGGGTTAGAGCCTTATAAAGTAGGTCACTCTTTTTATTTTCTTTGAGAGTGTTTGGGAAGTATTTCCCAGAATGAAGAAGTGGAAACTTACGTTTACTTAGATTTAAGGGCGCGAGCGAGGTCTTTTCAGATAAGATGAAAAAAGAGTCGTTTCGTTCTATGAAATTTTCTGAAATCAATCGCTGAACAAATGCCTTCTTCTTCTTTTCTATAAAATCTAGATTTTTTGATCCAAGGTAGGGGTCAAAGCGCTTAGGGTTGGGAATAATCAAGGCAAGCGCGAGTGCTTCGGATAAATTTAAGTCGTTAGAGCCTTTGTCGAAGTAGTGTCTAGAGGCAGCTTCAGCTCCATAGATGCCTGGACCCCATTCTATAATGTTTAGGTAGAGGTCTAAGATTTGCTCTTTGCTTAGATCTGTTTCGACTCTTTTTACCCAGGGGATTTCAAAAAGTTTTCTGACCATACTTTTCTCTTTATCTAGGAATAGGTTTTTAACGAGTTGCTGAGAGATCGTGCTAGCGCCACGCTTTACTTTTCCTTTAGAAAGGTTGTCGCTGAATGCTTTTTTGATCTCAGACATGTCAAGGCCTGTGTGCTGAAAGAATTTTGCATCCTCCAAGAGCACGACAAATTGAACGAGCTTGGGATCAATGCTCTTTAGGGGTCGATAAAACTGGACAAGCGGGTTCTTCTTGCTTTCTTCGTACAAAATTGGCTGTTCGTCCCCATCGTAAACAACGCGAATGTCTTGTGGTTTGATTTTCTGGAAATTGAGTTTTTCGGTCGGTAGCTTGTAGGGGAGTTTGTCGTTGAGCCAATCAGAAAAGCCCGCCCGAGCGGATAATGAAAGGCAGCTTAGAGCAACCAACAAGAGGCTGGTGGGCGCCTTGAGCCTCCTTACTCGCTGCAACAAGGCGAGTTTCTTGCGTTTCTGACACTTAAGTTTGAAGTTGCGGTGCATTAATTTACGGCTATCCTCTTCCATTGTTCGATTTCCTAGGTCAATATGTAAGTTATGACAAAGTCTGACCTTATTGAAAAGCTCACACAGAAATCAAATCTAACCAAGAAAAAAGTTGAAGCGGTTGTGAATACCATTTTCGACACCATGTTTGAATCTTTAGTGAATGGGGACAGAATTGAAATCCGCGGTTTTGGATCGTGGCATGTAAAGAATTATAAGAGTTACACTGGCAGAAACCCTAAGACGGGTAGTGCTGTTAAAGTGACTGAAAAGAAATTGCCATTCTTTAAAGTAGGAAAAGAGCTGAAAAAGCGAATAGATGCAGGAAAGCAACATCCAATCGTTGACTAGTTTTAACTAGTGGCGCGCTTTGCTTACTTTTTTTAAAACCTCACCTGAATTTGCGTCCAGATACCAATACTCTTTTTTTCTTCTGGGTAATAGGACCTCTGTTTTAACGATTGCCTTGTATAAATTCTGAGAGTCGACCCACCATAGTTTTTCCTTAACTTGAATGGTTTCAATTTCAGGTTGTTTATCTGAAACGTCTTGAATCAAAGAAGGTGAATTCGGAAATTTTAATGATCCAGAGTCAGCAGGAGGGGATATCCCCTCTAGGAGCTCCCATTTTGAATTTATTTTTTCATATCTAAGTTCATAAGGCCAAACCCGAAGTCCCGACTTGAAGGCTTGGAAGGAGGCAAACCCGGCTCCTGCGAAATCCACCTTCCATTCAATCCCCTCAGGACCTTTGGGGGTTGGTAATTCTCCACTAGGTAGGTTGGAGGGAGTTCGCTTGTCGGCTTCGGTGTCGACAACACCCGATTTGGAAGGTTCAAAAGCTAGGTTTTTTGTCTCGATATTTTGTGGATTTATATTGCTTTGATCATTTATGTTCTTTGAGGATCTTGGGGATTTAAAATTAAAAAAATACACGAAGAGCAAAATAGAAAAAATACAAGCCAAGAGCAGTAGGCGGCGTTTGTCGTCTCTCACCTAGGCCACTCGCCTTTCAAAATAAAGAGAAAGACTGCTTGATTCACAGTCAAGATACTTTTGGGCTTCAAGGGCCGAACTCAATCTAAGAAATCGGGGTTGAGTGGCGGTTGCAGTGCCAAATTTTGTCATTTTCCCAAACAGGCTTAAGTGGAGCCATATGTCAGAATCCTTAGTCTCTAATATTTTCCATTTGCCATCGCCGTGATTTGTGATTTCAAAGAAGTCGCCATCTTTGGATTCAATGTTAATATGGGCCCACGAAGGAAGATTGTGAAACAGTTTCCCTTCGCTGAAGTGTAAGGTCCACATAGAACCTAGCTTTCTTTGTCTGAGGGGTATAGTTCCAAGTGCAGTTAGGGTGGCAGTTTCCAGTTTCCTCACATTGAAATCGGTTTCAGTTTGATCGATGGAGGTCACCATTGTGGCGTCTCCATCTACATCGAATTTACTGAGGCTAGCGTCGAAGGCATGAAAGCACCCTAGTCCAACCTCATCGATGGGTAGCGACCAGGCTTTCATTAGGAAAATATTGATTCCCCGGCATTTTGAGTGCTGATATCTTCGAAATCCTAGAATCATTAGTTAAGCACCTTCAGCTTTTCATGGGCTTTGTTTCGGTATTGTTCTGCAGAGTATTCTTCTACGTCTTTTAGTAGAGATAACGTCTCTTTAAAGCTCGTCACGGCACTTGTTAAATCTCCCACGGATTCATAGACTAAGCCTTCGTGATATTGATTTTTTGCTTCGGCAATAATGAGTTCATAAAGCTTAGATCTTGCTTCGGTGGGCTCTTGATAGGCGGGGTCTCTGCGAACAATGTTGTCGTATATTTCGCGAGCTTGAACGTATTGTTTGTTGCTGATGGCAACTTCTGCGTCGCTCATTTGTCCCTGATACTCCATTCTAAATTCGGAGTTAACCCTGTCTTTGGCTTCTTTAACTAAACTTAAAAGCGCCCTTGATTGTGTTGAATATTTTTCGCTTTCTGAGGCGGGAAGGCGGCTGGTGCCGTCTTCTTGGAAACTTTCAATTTTTCCTTCTAGCTTTTTCTCGATGGTGTCTAGAGTAGGAATAGACTGTCTGTAGTTTCCGTCAAAAATAGCTAGTTTTGCATCTTGATACTGCTTTTGAAGCTCTTCGATTTCTTCTTCTTCTTTCAGACGAGCTTCTTTAAAGGGATCTACTGTTTGTGGAACCTCCGGAATGTCTTCATCTGCTAGGGCGTCTGGGTTTTTTGAAAATGCGGCGGTGAAGCCTTTGTTGGCTTGCTTGTTGTTTGGATCGAGAGTCATGGCCTTTGTGAAGGCTTCTTGGGCGTCTTCCCATCGGCCTTCTTGAATTGCCTTTTCTCCGCTTTCGATAAGAACATCAACCTTTTCTTCTGACCGCAATTTTGCTTCTTCTAGGACCGAAATATTTTTTGTAAGCGTTCCTACTTGTTGTTCGTTTAAGTATGTTTGTGCTTCATCTAAAATTTCAGCGGTGTCTTTGTATTTTTTAACCCCTGATTTAGGGTCCAAAATTGCTGCAGCCGCATTAAAAGCAGTCTTCCAGTCTCTTCGTTTGCGTGCAGAATGAGCTTCAACATATAGATCTTCAATTCGCTTTTTCTCATCTTCAGATTTTAAATTGAATTCCGGAGATATTTGATTGGTGTTTGCAGCATTGAGTTCTGCATTGGGGGTGGCTTGAGTAGTTGTCGATGCTGGTTGCGGACCTTCTTTTTTCTCGCTCGGTAAAAGACCAAGCGCTAAAAGAATAATAGCAGCAGTAACTAAAAGCAATTTTCTTGGTTTCGGCTGTTCATTCCACCAAAGAATTATTTTATCTTTAGGGTGAATTTTGTTAATGGAAGGTTCTTCTTTAGAGGCGTTGACATTGGGAGTAGCAAATTCCTCATCGTGATGTGAAGATTTGGCTGAAGCGCTTGCTCCTGATGTGTAGTTTGTTTGTTGGTAGGGCATTGGAGCCGCAAAAGCCGTTCTTTCGTCTCCTGATGATTGGGAGTGATTCCCAATAGCAACTAGACCTTGTGCGGGGAGGTGTTTCGGGTCAACGACTTTAAACTGAAGCTCTACGGGACCAGCTTTAATTGTGTCGAAAACTTGGAGTGGAGCATCGCTAATTGCGACACCGTTGAGACGAGTTCCGTTGGAGGAACCTAAATCTTGAACGCGATAGCCACCCGAGATTTTTAGAATTCTAAAATGTGATCTAGAAATCTTTGGGCTGTTGACTTGGGCCTCTGCGCCAGCACCTCGACCAACGGTCCATTGAACTCCGTGATCAAGGCGAATCTCTCGCCCAATTTCTTCCCCCTTGAGGACGCTTAGCACTGCGTAGGGCCCGCCGATTGATAATAGGCTTGTCGGGGATTCTCCCAATTCAGACAGGTCACCCTTGTTGGGGGCGCCTGATTCTGTTTTATTGTTGTTTTCTGGGGCTAGAGGAGCAAAGTCTACATTGGCTTGAGCTTCGTTTTGCTCATCTTCCATGGAAGGAATAGCAAATTCGACAGCGACATCTTGCTCACCTTGTTCGGCTTGTTCGCCGTTGGAGGCTTCTATGATTTCGTCAGCCTCAATGCCCATAGCCTCTTCCTCACTCGAAGGAGCTAAGTCTTGAGAGTCGTTATTGTCTTGAGGAGAAAATTCTTCTTTTGGGGCTAGACCTTCCTGACCTTTGTATTTACTTTTTTGAGCCCAGAAGAGGGTGTATGGTCCAATCACAACTTCTTCTTCTTCTCCCAGCTGCACATACTCAATGGGTTCTCCATCCTTAAGGATTTGTCCTGAGGATGAAAGGTTTTCAACGTAGATACTGTCAAACCTAAAGGTGATTGCAGCGTGTTGTCTTGAAATTCCATCGTTGTCTAGTTTGATGTCGCAGTCGGAACCGCGACCCAGAACAATTTTTTCTTTGTCTAATGGGTGAATGCTTTCCGATGAGTCGTAAGTCAGTACTAATATTTTGTTCATTTTAGTACATCCTTCTCTTTTAGGGCTGAGCGACTGCGGTCCAGGATTTCGCTAGCTTTTTTACAAAAATCTACGTATTGGGTTTGTTCGCAAGGTAATTTAGAGAGCGTGTCTTCTTGAGAGGAGTTAGCTCGGTTATCGACTAGTCCATCATTCTCTTGTGCAATTTTTCGAATATATCCTGGAGTTCTCTCTGTTAAAATATTCAATGCTTTTACAGAGAGTGCTTTTGCGTGTCTATAATGCATAAGTCGAAAGGCTTTGTCGGCATAAAAGACAAGGTCTTCTATTTGAGCTTTTAGTTGAGTCTCTGCTCTTTCTAAAAAGGCTCTGGCTTCTTCGTTTGAAGGGTTCAGTGTTAATGCTGTTTGAAGACCTGTGATTGCGCCAGCGTAATTGTCGTTATAGTAATCGCGGATTGCTTCACGATAGCGACTAAGTGCGATGAGCTCACTTTGAGTTTTGGGTTGAGCTTGTCTTACTTCCTCATATCCATCAGTGGGTAATGGGGCTAGAGCTTCTTCTTCTTTGTTTAAGGTCGTTGCCTGAAATTTAGAAGATCCGTTATCAAGTGCAATGAAGAGGATGAACAAGCCTAAAACTCCATAAATTAAAATGCGTTTATTGCTAAACTGAGGGATTCCTTTGATTTCGATTGTTTCGCTGCCAAAGTTTTTGGGTGCTGTTTTTTTATTTGGCTTTGATTTAAAGTCGAGCACACCATTAAAGTTTTGGCTGGTAATAATATAGACGTTGCGACCAAAGCTTAGTCGATCGCCTTCTTTGAGCTTAATGGCTTCTCTTCTAGGATTGCCATTATAAAGAAATCCGTTTTGAGAGCCTGCATCTTCGGCAATGATTTGTTCGTTCTTAATAAAAAAGTTTAAGTGATGCCTGGATATGGCATTGTCATTAATGACGATGTCGTTTTCACTGGACCTTCCAAGAGAAGTGATTTCTCTAGTGATTGGGTAAGATTGCCCATCTGAGCTGTGAAGAATGAACATCAATCATCCTCCTCAAGAGCTTTAATAGCCAGATAAAAGTTTCGGCCCCCATATATCATGGACATGAGAAAGTTCTCTCCTGAAACCTCAAAGGTCTTAGTTACGGCACGCCATTCAGTTGCTAAAGATTCATCTGCGAGAGCTCGCACGGTGCTCTCAAAGGCTAAGTCCCGACTAGCTCCTGAAATGTCGTTACCGATTGCGATGTGAGCCCTGATTCCCATTAGGCTTTCCATAAGAGGGTTCCAGGCTGTTACGATGAGTTGTTCGTCGAAAGCTGCCGAGGGAATGATATTCATTCCTGCAGTTGCATCGGCCCAGCTGGCACCTGTTCCGGGAGCTGTCGATTCAACGCCTGATCCTGCGCCTATACGTCCTAGCAAACTACTGGCATCGTTGATGACTTCATTGAGTTTATTCCATTTGATGTCAACGGGCGCCAGATAGGTTTCAGAGTTCTTAATGGCTGATTGAATGCGGGCGTGAAGTTTATCGAGGCTGCCGTCAATCCAAGAGTTAATAAAGATTAACACAATCACTAAAGTGACTAGGGCAACTAAAAGCGAGTTTACAATCTGATTCAAAATTTGTGGAAAACCAAAGACTCCATACTGAGTGTCGAAGACAACAAAAGCCACGGCCTCTACTCGTGTTTCAACTCGTCCACCTTCATTGATTCCGACTTTGATGGGGACTGAAACATAGGCGGTTCCGTCGAAACCTTTGGAAACATGAGTTTGATTTTGTTGAATGGCTTCGACTGCAAAGCGACTTGGAAGGTTGTTGCCTGCCTGTGAAGCAGGAGCCAATATGATTGCCTTCTGAGCGTCCAATATATAGCTTTCATAAACTCCGGGTGTTTGGCCAGGGCGTTCATCTATTTTTTCTATTAAGTCGCGATAGCGTTGTTCTAAGATAGCCTGCTGATTAAGTCTTGCTAGTTGTCTCGCGTAGAGTTTTGCTGATTCGATGGACTCGGCTTCAATGGCAGTGTTGGCTGTTGAGACAAGCGGGATGACTGTAGAAATAATCACAGCGCTTACCCAAATTAATAGTGAAGATATCACTAGTATTCTTAGATCATACTTAATGCCTAGCTTGTCCGCCCATGGACCTATGTTTTCGTTGATCCATTTTTTTGCTTTGTTCCTTGGGTCCTGCTGGAGTTTTGTGCCGCCAGCTTGTTCTGTTGATTCGAAGTCCGTGGCAAATCCTGCTGAGGTGTCCACATCCGGGGCTTCTACTCCAAGTTGTATGATGTAATTACTAACGCCAATATAGTCACCGGCTCGCACCATGTGCTTTTTAATTAGGACTCCATTAATGAAAGTGCCGTTTGCCGAACCTAAGTCTTCGACCTCAGCTTTTCCTCCAGGTAGGACTGTCAGGCGAAAGTGCCTCTTTGAAATGTCTTTTGAGTTTAATCGGATGTCACAGCCTTGAGATCTTCCTAGAAGTTTTGTTTGGCCAACTTCCAATGGGTAGCTCTGCCCTTTGTGACTTGGGCCTTTGATGATCTTTAATGCAATCATGACTCGATCTCCAGGTGATCACCTTTTGAAATATTGAGCGCTTTGCTAAACCCCAAAGGAGCTTCGATGACTTTTTGAGCTTTGAAGTAGAATGGCGTCATTCTCCAAGGCTTTAGAGAGCAAATCCCAATGACCCTATTTTCTTTGTTTAAGAAGAGAACGTCGATGGAGACCTTCATAAAGAGAGAGTGCATTTGCTGGCAGCCCCCTTCAAAAAGAAGCGAGTTCTCTAGTTTCATTTCTTTTGTTCCAATGAGCCCTTTTAGCCTTTGAAAAGAGCTTTGAGCGATAGTGCACTGTGGAATGATGACATCGCCTTGTTTTTTGATTTTCACAAATTTGAGCTTCGTCATTTGACCCCCAGCATGCTCAAAATGACAGGACCAAAAACCATGAGCATTACGGCGGGGAGAATAAAAAAGACTAGAGGGATTAGAATCTTTTGACTTGCTTGAGCTCCTAGTTTTTCAGCGCGAGCCAAACGTTCGTTTCTCATCGAGTCAGATTGTCCGCGAAGCGCGTTACCAATGCTTGCTCCCATTTGATCGGCTGAAACAATAACGGCAACAAAACTAGACATCTCTTTCATCGCAATTCTGCGTCCCATGTCTTTAAGGCCCTCTGCACGGGTTTTACCTAGTTGAATGTCTTTTAGTAAAATGGAGAGCTCTTCAACGAGCGGACTAGGTTGAGCTCGTTCAACCACTTTGGAAACTGCGCCAAGAAAATCTAATCCGGCCTCCATGCTTAGGCACAAAAGGTCGATTACGTAAGGCATGGCGAATCTTATTTCCACCTGCCTTGATGTTCGGGTTTGATTGAGGTGAATGTTGGGAAGGAAGAAGGCAAGAATGGCCGCTCCTCCCAGGAACATTGGTGGTGGAGGCTCTTTACTGAACAGAGCGATCAGAATCATGAAAAGTGCTACAATGAGGCCGAACCAAAACTTTGCTCCAACAAACTGCTCGCCGCTGATGTGTTTTCCCATTCCAGCTGAAATAAGCTTTTTATGATATTGATCAATGCTTTCTGATTTCCAGAATCCTGTAGCGATGTCTAGATAGGCACCTCGCAATAGAGGTTTAGTGAGTGCAATGTAGAAGGGCAGAACGAAAGCGTCTTTGTCTCCGCCCCATTCACTAGCAAAGCGTCCCTCGGCTTGAGAGCTTTCCATGGCTTGTTGTGTGTTGAAGACAATATAAAATATTGCGCCAGCAATCAAAAGTGCGCCAACACCAAACAACATAGATGACTCCCCCTTCTCTTTTTATCGACAGGCTAAGGCTTAGACTTAAGGCCTCTGTGTCTTTCCAAAAGAAGACCATTCGACTTTCCTAAGCTGTCTTTATTATGCAGTATTTGGATTAGCCCAGCGTGTTAAGTTTTGGTTACAGATGGGAGACTTTTAAATGTTATGTTAACTTTGAATAAAGTTTTCATATGGGGGTCAAGATAATGACACTTAAAAATAGGTTGAGATGCACCTTTCTGGTTTTATGTTTTTCTTTGGTGCAAGCCGCAATTGCTCAAGAAAGAGTGCTTAGTTGCGATCTGAATATTAAAGACGAGCAAGGAAAGAATCTAGAGAGTTTTCAGTGGTCTTCACCGCTGGTTTCCGACTCTGTTTATTCTTATGCGGATGTCAATCAGGTGATTGAGCTTGAGGGTGTGCAGCTTCGCTTCTTCTCCCGATATGGACTCAATTACCGTTATGCGTTGTTGAGTATGTCGAATTTAGATGATTTACGATATTCGACTCAATTTGACGGTTATGTAGATATGGATAAAAGTTTTCGTCTTGCAGGCTCTTTGGCTTCACTGGGAATGGAAAGCGATTACTCATTTCAAGGCATCTGTAAATTTCTAAGCGGTCAGCGTTAAGTCCGTTTACTTTTCACAACCACCCTGTTCCAATGGATCCAAGCGCTCAATGTGCGTGTGTCTACCGACTTTAGAGCTCCACGTTTTTGATCTTGTTTTGCAAACTTTAAATTAAAACATCACGCGGTTTGCCAGCTGCGGCGGCTTCGCCGACAATACCGGCTTCTTCTAGCTGTTCCATGATTCTCGCGGCTCGTGTGTAACCAATTTGAAATCTTCGCTGAATGAGCGAGGTGGAAAGCGAACCCTTTTCTTTGGCAAAGTTAACGACTTCTTTGAAGAGGGGATCATTGTTTCCATCGGCACTCAGTTCGTCCAAATTGTTTTCTTCGAGAATTTCTTCATGGTAATCAGGAGACCCTTGATCACGCCAGAAATTACAAACGCGCTCTACTTCTTCATCACTCACAAAACAGCCCTGCATTCGCCTTAAACCCATTGGGCCAGAATTGGTAAAGAACATGTCGCCTTGACCCAAGAGTTGTTCAGCTCCACTTGTGTCTAGAATAATGCGGCTGTCTGTTGCTGAGGCCACGCGAAGCGCTGCTCGACTTGGACAGTTAGACTTAATCAGTCCTGTGACAACATCGGCAGAAGGTCTTTGAGTGGCCATGATTAGGTGAATTCCGGCGGCTCTTGCAAGCTGGCTCAATCGCACGATGGATTGTTCTACGTCTTTTTTGGCGGTGAGCATGAGCTCTGCAAGCTCATCGACAATGATCACGAGATAAGGGAAACATTCAAGATCTTCGTGTTCGCCCTCTGCATGATGCTGTTCAAGTTTAGAGTTGTAGGCTTCAAGGTTACGAGCAGAAATTTTCTGCATTTCAAGGTAGCGCCTTCGAGTTTCAGACACAGCCCATTTGAGGGCTTGGCTTGCATCCATGGCATCATTGACGATGGGTAGAATTAGGTGCGGGATATCTTCGTAAATTTTAAATTCCACTAGTTTAGGATCGACAATGATTAAATTCAATTCATCCGGAGTAAAGCGGCAGAGAAGACTAGAAAGAATTGAGTTCACCAACACAGATTTACCCATGTTAGTTGCTCCGCCTATGAGTAAGTGGGGCATTCGTGATAGGTCTTCACAAATGGGGCGACCCTCACCATCTCGACCTAAGACGAGTGGAAGTTTTTGGGTGTGAGCTTTTGAGTTAGTGGCTTCATAAACATCTCTAAGAACAATGTTTTCTTTTTCATCGTTTGGCACCTCAATTCCCGCCACCGACTTTCCTGGAATGGGGGCGACAATGCGAACACTGGGAACTCCTAAAGCCATGGCGAGGTCAGTGGTGACGGAGACTATTTTTTGAACGCGCACTCCAGGAGCGGGTTGAAATTCGTAGAGAGTTATAACGGGCCCTGGAGATATCTCGGTAATCTCGCCTTGAATGTCGAAACTTTTAAGGGCGCTGCTAATTTTTTTTGCAGTTTCTAAAAGCTCATTCTTGTTAACGTTTTTGTCTCTTTTTTCTGCCTTTTCAAGCAGGCTCAAAGGAGGAAGGTGCCATTGAGTGGGGCGCAGCGGGGCCTCCCTCTTTGTTGTTGCTTTTGCAGATTTGTCTTCCGCTTTTTGCCTTATGGCAGGAATAAAGTGAGAGTTGGAATCGACCGTCTTTTTGCCGGGTGTTGTTTCGGCTTCCGTAGACTGCCTTAGGATGATTTCCTTTTCGTTGACGTCATCGTATAGTTTTGATTCTGAGCTGCGATTAGCGCGACGTTCTTTATAAGACTCCCAGGCTTGAGTGGCTTTTTCTGCAATAAAGAAACGAATGGCATCAAAGGCTTGCATGGATTTTTCTAAGATGTAGCTTGGAAGCTCCGGCCACCAAACCAAAAAGCTCACCCAGGAAATAAGTAAAGAAAGAGCTCCAATGCCCACATGACCAATCCAAGAGACTAAAAATTCATAAAGAAAAATTCCAAGTAATCCTTGAGGTGGATAGGCTTGAGCTAATTCATCTAATTCAATGAGATTGGTGCCGAGACAGGCTCCCGAAAGGAATAATGAAAAGAAAACCCAAAAACGAAGTCCGAGGATTGCGCGGGATTCTTCTCGATGAAAGAGCCAGCGAACAACGGCAGTTGCCAGAAGTATCGGCCAAGTCCATGCACTGAAGCCAAATCCTTGTAGAAAAAGGTCGGACGTCCAAGAGCCGAAATATCCCAGCATGTTGTTGGGTTCTTGCCATTCTACGGGAACTGAGCTCAAGCTGGGGTCGCTGGCTTGATAGGAATAAAGGCTCAAGAAAATTAGAGAGGCAACCGTAGTGAATACCAGTGGTGGTGTCCAAGATGGTGTTTCTTTTCGGTTTTTGATGCGTGATGCCACTTAGTTGATAGACCCCTAACCTTTACTATGACACTAGAGTTAAGTTTTGGGAAAGGTTAGACTATTGACAGCGTCTTCTGCCCCGCATAAGAGTATTGAAACTCTTTAAACGGTCATTTTTTTAAAGGATCCAGCCAAAAGTTAGTTAGACAAAAATCAGGAGAAATTCATGAGTGAATCTACAAAAGCGGGCGAATCGTCTCGCAAAGGTTCTAAAAGCACAACAAAAGTAACTAAAGCCCCAGCTCGCAAGGCTTCTGCCGCTAAAAAAAGCAATGGAGCGAAGGCTCTCGAGGCAGACGAAGAGCCTAAAGCTGCTCAAACTCCTCAAGTTGAGGCTGCGCCTCCCGTTAAAGAAGTCAAAAGCGAAGAAGCTCCATCTAAAACTCCTGTCAGGGAGCAGCGACCAAGAGAAAGAGAATTTCGTGGAAGAGATCAGCAACATGGTCGCAATCAACACGGTCGCAATCAACGTGGCGGTCGAGATCAATATCAAAACCAAAATAGAGACCAACAAAACCAAGGTGGTCACGATGCAAGCTCTCAGCAGCGAGAAGCCGCTGCAGATAAGCGCGAACAAAACTTGCCTGCGGATTTTAAAGTTCCAAAAGAAAAATTAGATCTTCAAGAATTAAAGCAACTCGACATCAAAGAATTGATCAAGCTTGGTGAAGATTACCATATCGAAGGTGCCTCAGGGATGCGTCGTCAGGAGATGATTTATTCTCTTCTTCAAGCCCACGCTAGAGCTCGCGGAGAGATTTGGACTCAAGGTGTTCTTGAGATTCTGCAAGATGGCTTTGGGTTCTTGCGCTCACCTGATTACAACTACCTTTCAGGTCCGGACGACATTTATGTGGGTCCAAGCTTGATTCGAAAATCTCATCTTAGAACTGGCGACACGGTCACCGGTCAGGTGCGTCCTCCAAAACATGGTGAACGTTATTTTGCTTTGTTAAATGTAGACACAATCAATGGTGAAAGCCCTGAAGTTGTTCGCAACAAGGTTTTGTTTGAAAACCTTACGCCGCTTTATCCCGATACTCAGCTGAAGCTTGAGTATGACCCGTTGAACATGACTTCTCGAGTGATTGATCTTTTTGCTCCAATTGGGAAAGGGCAACGAGCTTTGATTGTAGCTCCCCCTAAAGCCGGTAAAACGGTTATGCTTCAAGACATTGCTCATGCAATCACGACTAATAATCCAGAGGTCGCCCTCATCGTCTTGTTGATTGATGAGCGTCCTGAGGAAGTCACCGACATGAAGCGCTCAGTAAAGGGCGAGGTCGTCAGCTCTACTTTTGATGAACCTGCAACCAGACACGTTCAAGTGGCTGAAATGGTTATAGAAAAGGCCAAGCGCTTGGTTGAACACAAGCGTGATGTGGTCATTTTGCTCGATTCAATTACTCGTTTAGGGCGCGCTTACAATTCAGTTGTGCCGCCAAGTGGGAAAATTTTATCGGGTGGTGTGGATTCTAACGCGCTTCAGCGTCCGAAACGCTTTTTTGGAGCGGCTAGAAACACCGAAAAGGGCGGAAGCCTCACAATTATTGCTACTGCTTTGGTCGATACGGGAAGCCGTATGGACGAGGTTATTTTCGAGGAGTTTAAAGGCACGGGCAACATGGAAATTGCTCTAGACAGAAAACTCTTGGAAAAACGTATATTTCCATGCATGGATATCAATAGAAGTGGCACTCGAAAAGAAGAGCTTTTGCTCCCACAGGACCTATTACAGAAAATTTGGGTTCTTCGTAAGGTTCTCCAGCCCATGAATGCTATTGACAGCATGGAATTTCTTTTAGACAAACTAAAGCGCGCTAAGACAAATGAGGAATTTATAGCCAATATGAATGGCTAGGAACTTGGATAATTAAGATGAAAAAAGATCTACACCCTAAATTACATGAAGCTAAAGTAACCTGTGCATGTGGCAACAGCTTTACCACCCGCGCAACCTTCCCCTCTTTGAAGGTGGACATTTGTAATGAATGTCATCCTTTCTTTACTGGGAAGATGAAATTTGTAGATGCCGAGGGACGCGTTGATAAGTTCCTTAAAAAATACGGCCGTAAATAGCTTAGTTAGATTCTGTTTTTAACAAGGGTGTTCCTACCAAAATAGGAGCACCCTTTTTTATTGAATTTTGTGTTAAAGGTGACAACGGAGAATTAGGCAAAATGGCATTTCACCCCTCTCAAGCAATGATTGCTCGATTAGAGGAAATTTTAATTCGATTTGAAAGACTCACTGGAGAACTATCTAATCCTGCAGTTATTAATAACCGTGAGCAGTATCAAAAACTTTCTAAAGAACATTCGTCTCTAGAGCACACAACCTCCGTCTATCGAGAGTTTAAAGCTGACCTTGAAAACTACGAACAGTCTCGAGTCATGCAAGACGACTTGTCGGATAAGGAAATGGCTGAGTTGGCTGCAGAAGAGGTCAAAGCTCTTGAGCCTAAACTAGAACTTGCAGCTGAAGATTTGCGTAAGCTTCTGCTTCCTAAAGATCCCAACGATGAAAAGAACGTTTTGTTAGAAGTTAGGGCAGGGGTTGGTGGTGATGAAGCCGGACTCTTCGTGAATGATTTGTTTCGAGCCTATCAACGTTATGCGGATTCAAATCGATGGAAGGTCGAGTTGATGAGTCTCACTGAAAACTCAGCGGGCGGCTTAAAAGAAGTGATTGCCTTGATTGAAGGTGATGGTGTCTATTCAAAGTTAAAGTATGAGAGTGGTGTTCACCGAGTGCAGCGAGTTCCGAAGACTGAGGCTTCGGGTCGTATTCATACCAGCACCGTTACCGTTGCTGTGCTTCCAGAAGCTGAAGATGTTGAAATAGATATTAACCCGAATGAATTGCGCATCGATGTTTTTAGAGCTCAAGGCGCTGGTGGTCAGCACGTAAACACCACCGACTCTGCTGTGAGAATCACGCATCTTCCAACTGGGGAAGTTGTGCAATGCCAAGATGAAAGAAGTCAGCTTAAGAACAAGGCTAAGGCGATGAAGGTTTTAAAGTCTCGATTGCTCGAGAAAGCGCAGCAAGATCTGAAGAATGCTCAGACCGAAGATAGGCGCTCGCAGGTGGGAGCCGGGTTTAGAAATGAACGCATTCGGACTTACAATTTTCCGCAAGGTCGAGTTACCGATCACCGGATTGGTTTAACTTCGCACAACATTGATGATGTTATGACTGGCGAATTTTCGGCATTTATTACGGCTCTCAATGATCACTATCAAGCTGAACAAATGAAGGAAGAAGGCTCTGAGTTTTAAATGGAATTCGAGTATCGGAAGAAACTAAGAGACCTGCTTCAACCTGAGTTAGCGAAGCTTTCATCGACGCACGAGACCAGTTGGATTTTGGATCATATAGAACAGTTAAAGTTTGGTAGTTTCGAGTCTTGCGTAGAAAAGGTTAAAGAGATTGTCGCTCGCAAAAAATCAGGAGAGCCGTTAGCTTATATTTTTGGCTCTTGGAATTTTCGCGGTCATGAAGTGTTTGTGAATAGAGACACCTTGATTCCTCGTCCCGAGACGGAGGAATTAGTTGAGGCCGCTATTATGTCTATAGAAAACTCTTTTTTGAGTTCTGAAAAACTGTTGAAAAGTGGTTTCAAATTAGCTGATTTGGGCTCCGGAACAGGTTGCATCGGGCTTTCGACGATTGCTGATTTCTTAGAGGATGTTCAAACCGAAGATTTAAGCGCTAACGAGGTTTCAAAGAATTTCGAACTCTTTCTCGTGGAGAAGTCTACTAAAGCCTGTGTGATTATAGAAAAGAACATTGAAGCTTTTAGACCTAAGTTGTTTAATACAAAGGTTACTTTGCTCAACGAGGATTGGAACAGTTTTAAAGGAAATGACTTGGACGTTATTATCTCAAATCCTCCTTATGTTACCAAAGAAGAGTTTGAAAAATTAGACTCTAGTGTAAGAGACTTTGAACCCGAGTCTGCTTTGTTGTGTGAGACTTCTTTGAGCACGTATAAAGAAATCATTGAGGTTGCTAGAGCTTCCTTGCATGAAGGTGGTTGGCTTTTTATGGAGCTTGGTATCTCTCAGGGAGAAAGTGTTCAAGAGTATCTTTCTGGAGATCCTTCCTTTAATGATATTCGCACTCTCAAAGACATTTCAAAAAAGCCAAGATTTTTTTGCGCTAGAAAATCAGGAGAACTGTGATGGATAAACTAGTCGTAAATGGACCCAATCGGTTGTGTGGAGAGCTTACGGTGAGTGGCTCTAAGAATGCCGCGCTTCCGATTGTCTTTGCGAGTCTGATGGCCGAAGGCGTTCACACTATTAACAATGTGCCCCGATTGGCTGACATGGACTCCGCTCAGAGGATGTTGCTTTGTTTTGGTGCTGAGATTGACCAGAACATGAAAAGTCAATTTGGTGCCAATTGGGTTGTGGACACTCGTAATATAAAAAGTGGAGAGGCCCCCTACGACTTGGTTCGAAAAATGAGGGCAAGTTTTTTTTCGCTCGGCCCTTTGCTGGCGCGTAGAGGAGAGGCCCGAGTCTCGCTTCCTGGTGGTTGTGCCATAGGAGCAAGGCCCGTTGATTTGCATCTCAATGCCTTCGAAGCTCTTGGCGCAAAAGTAGAGCAAGAAGCTGGATATGTAACTGTTCGAGCTAAAGATGGAAAACTGCCCGGTGGTAAGTATGTGTTCCCCTTTGTTTCAGTGGGGGCAACTGAAAACGTGATGATGGCAGCCACTCTTTCAAAAGGGGAGTGTGTTCTTGAAAATGCCGCTCGTGAGCCCGAAGTTTTTTATCTAGCTGAAGTTCTAAACTCCATGGGGGCGAAAATTTCTGGTCATGGCACCAGCACTATTACCATTTCCGGAGTTGACCGCTTAGAACCTATGAACTTTACAATTCCACCGGATCGAATCGAAGCAGCGACTTATTTGATCGCTGCCCACATGACAGGTGGTTCGATTACTTTGCACAACGCGCCGGTTGTAGACCTTGGTGCAGTGCTGGCTGCTTTGGCTGAATCCGGCGCAGAATATGGGATTGAAGAAAATATTATTCAATTAGAATCGTCTGGTGATATTTTGCCAGTCAGCATTAAGACCGAGGCTTATCCTGGTTTCCCCACGGACGTGCAAGCACAGTGGTGTGCCTTGATGACCCAGGCCAACGGTGTTTCTACCGTTGAAGAGACCATTTTTGAAAACAGGTTTATGCATGTTCCTGAATTGATTCGAATGGGAGCCAATATAAAAATTGATGGGAATAAGTTAACGATTAAAGCTAAGAAATCCGCTCTCACTGGGGCTCCCGTAATGGCTACCGACCTGCGTGCGAGCGCTTCCCTCGTTTTGGCTGCTTTAGTGGCTGAAGGGTCATCCGAAGTGCTTCGAATCTATCATTTAGATCGTGGTTACGAGTCTATGGAATTAAAGCTTCGCTCCCTCGGCGCTCGTGTCGAGCGAGTTTAAACACATCTATGAACTTAGCTTCTTTGGCCCGGGTTTTATTCTTCTGTTTCTATTCCCATTAAGAAAAGTCCTACTTTTTTATAGTCGTATTGGGCATGTTCAAGGTAGGTGCCCTCCCATTTTACGGGAGCAAGGTTTCTTTCGGCAATTTTCGATAGTTTGTGACTAGTTGAGAAAAAGCCAAAGGCATCTTTAAAGCCAGTGCTTAAAATAGTGGGGGGAAAACTTTCGTTCAATTCATCTTGAGCCAAGTTGAGGGGGTTCACTTGGTCCCACTCAGACCGATTTGAAAAATAACTCTTTACTAGTTGGTGTGACTGATAGGTAGCGTAGGCATTGTTGTCTGAGGTGTCGGCAGCGATGCATATATAAAGTGCATTCTTCTCAAGCCAGGGGTCACAGATAGGAATCATGGGGCTAAGGATTGCTGCTCGGCTAAAGAAATCTTTCTTTTTAAAGAGAAGTTGAAGAGCATTGAAGCCTCCCATAGAGACTCCCATCACTAAGCGCTTTCCTTCGGCTGATTTTAAGTGGCGTTCTTCGATCATAGGAATAATGTTGTTGGCAACTTTTTCATAGTAGTCATCATTAAGCATCCAGGTGCTACCGTAAGAAATAGTGACAACAGTAGGAGCCTGAAGATTGTTTTCTTCCCAGGTTTTTCGGATTCCTTCTCTTAACTCTATATTGGCTCCTTCGGTCCAAGAGTTCTCACTTCCAGTAACCCCATGAAAGAAGTAAAGAGCGTCTTTGGATTCGCTTCCTACGGTAGTGTTGATGCAGTAGGCCCAGCCTTCATTTTCGTCGTTGTGACATTCTGCCTCGAGTTCCGCCTTTGAAGCGTCGCTGAAGATCAGAAAAGTGCTAAAAAAAATTGAAAGAAAGTTTAGTGATTTTTTCATTTTAGAGCCCCCCGATAGATCCTTTACAGAATAGGTCTAAAGGAAGTTGAGCTAAAGTCACTGTTGGGGAGAAGTCGCTCGGATTCGATGGAATGGTGCCAAGGGGTGTTCGCCGTGTATGTGTATGATTTTTAAGCATTTTGTCGTGAGGCGGCGACTTCCTCGGAGTGTCGATTCATTTGAAGCCGTCTTATAGTCGTCAACATTTCGGCTTTCTAGGGTCAGGGTTCAAGTTTTTTCACCTCAAAATCTGCGCTTAGGGGGCCGAGCTTGGTTGACTGGCCACAGCTAATTTGGTCATATACAGCCACAAAATCCCAATTGGAAGGGGGTGATATCTATATGCCACATGTAAAAATTAGAGAAGGTGAATCCTTCGAGGCAGCCGTCCGTCGTTTTAAAAAACAATGTGAAAAGGCCGGAATCTTAACTGAGATTCGTAAGCGTGAGCACTACGAAAAGCCCTCTGTTAAAAAGAAGCGTAAGAGTATCGCAGCTCAGAAGCGCCTGGAGAAGAAGGCTCGAAAAAAGGGCCCTCGTTCATAGTCCTTACTTTAAATAGCTGAGTTCAACCATGAGCGTTGGTCTCAGCTATTTTGTTTTGTTTAAACCTTCGGGGAGAATCGAAAATTATGTCTGATCTTAAGGCCCGCATTAAAACAGAAATGACCGAAGCGATGAAGTCTAAGAATGCTGAAAAGCTTCAAACCATTCGCTTGATTTGGAATGCAGTTCGAAAAAAAGAAATCGATGATCGGAAAGACTTGGTCGATAGCGACGTTGAGAAGCTTTTATTTACAATGCTCAAGCAAAATCAAGAAAGTTTGGATCAAGCCGTAAAGGCGGATCGATCTGATTTAGCTGGGGAAATAGAGTCCGAAATTAAAATTGTTAAAACTTTTCTTCCAGAGCAGCTTACCGAAGCTGATGTAGTCGCCAAAGTGACTGCAATCGCGGAAAAGCTTCGTGCCGAAGGCGCTTTGCCTGAAGGGCCAAAGGGCATGGGTGCCATGATGAAGGTCGCAATGGATGAGTTGGGTTCAAGTGCTGAAGGAAAGGTTGTTCAAGGAGCTGTAAGAAAAGTTCTTAATCTATGAGCGGACTTGTTTTTGATCGATTAGAGCTGGCAAAAGAATACATCAAAGAGCGAATTCAACTATCGGACTTAGTTGCCCGTCACTCCAAGCTCGTTAAAGAGCCGAGGGGTTTTAAATGCCTGTGCCCTATGCCAGGGCACCGTGAGAAAACTCCTTCCTTCCACATCGATGTCAGGAAGAATCTTTTTTATTGCTATGGCTGCTCTAAGGGCGGCGATATTTTTGAGTTTGTTAAGCAGGTTGAAGGCTTAGACTTTATTGATGCCCTCAAGGAGTTTGCGGATCAGCTGGATGTTGAGTTGCCTAAGCCCAAGAGGGGGGCAGCTTCTTTTGGAGTCTCTTCAAGCGTTAAAGATACATTGTCGTTGCTGGACAGAGCCTCCAAGTTTTTTCAAAAATGTTTGCTTCAAGAAAGTTCGGTCGAAACGACGAGGGCTTTGTCTTATTTAAGAGAGCGGGGCATTAGTGACGAGCAGATTCAACAATTTGGCTTAGGTTGGGCGCCTGACAAACGAGACGCAATTGTAAAAAGCTTAAAGACCGATGTCGAAAAGACTTTGGCCCAAAAGGCTGGCTTGATTTCACTTTATAACAATCGAGCTTATGATTTTTTTTCCAATCGATTGATGATTCCGATTCGAGACGTGCGAGGGAGAGATGTTGCCTTTTCTGGGAGAAGCCTGGACGAGGTAACTTCTAAAAATCCAAAATATAAAAACTCTCCGGAAACAGATTTGTTTAAGAAGAAATGGGTTCTTTACGGTTTAAGTGAATCTTTGCCGATTATTCGGCAAAAAGACTTTGTGGTGGTGGTCGAAGGCTTCTTTGATCAATGGGCTTTATTGAAAAGAGGCATCCCTAGCGTCGCTGTGATGGGAACGGCTCTCACCGAAGATCATGTTCGCACGTTAAAAAAATATTGTTCCGAGGTGATCTTGTTCTTGGATGCCGACGAGGCCGGGCAAAACGCTGTTTTGCGAAGTTTACCCATAATGGTGAAAGAAGGCTTGGACACAAAAGTTTTTGTCGCTCCTGAGGGGAAGGATCCGGATGAGTGGTTGTCCATTCAGGGGTCGATTGATGATGAAAAGCTTGAAATGCTTTTGCGCTCAGCCAGTGAGGGCCTTAAATGGTGGGCTGAATATAAAATCACTCAAGGGGAGCGACAAGGGAGTAATTCAGTTCAGATAATGAAATCTCTTGTCGAGGTTTGGGAAATGGCACCCAATCAAGCCCACCGAAGAGTTTTGGCCCAGTCATTTTGTTCGATTGGATCGATGACAGCCGAGCAATTTTATTCCTCAATGAATTCAATGATTGATCGCTCAAGTAGTGGATATCCTCGGCGAAACGATACGTATCGACAAGGGCCAGCGATGGCCAAAGTGGCCAAATTAGACCCTTTGGCCGCAGAAATTTTTGAGATGTGGCTATCTGCTTGGTCAACTCTCACCCCTAATAATCATAGGGGCTGGGAGCGTTTGGAGGATATTTTTCAGGGTAGTGCTTTGGCGAGCTTGGTGAGTGAAATGGGAGCTCGCTTTGTTAGGCAGCATGGTTCGTTGACTTTGGCGGAGGTTGAATTGTTGATAGCAGAGCTAAAAGAGGTGGATGAAGTGAGTTTAGGACGCTTCCGAAAGGCCATTTTCGAGGCTGACGCTGGGGAAAGTGATTCTTCAAAGCTAGAGAAGGGTTTTGAGGAGCTCTGCCATATGGCTGAGAGTAGAAAAATTGATGTTGAAATTCGGAAAATTCGGCAAAAAATAAAGAATTTGCCCGAAAACTCTCCAGAAACGGAACAGCTTTTGCATAGTATTAAAGAGCTTTTACACAAAAGAAACAATGATTTGGAAAAGACTGGGAAAGGGACTAGTGTAGGGTCCTTATAAACCTAAGGCTTGGGAATCGTCCAATTATGGCAGCTAAAAAAAAGAAAAAAGTTATTACAAAAACAAAAAAATCTGTAGCAAAAAAGAAAATGGTCACAAAAAAGAGCGCCGCTAAAAAAAGCGTAGTTAAAAAAACGAAGACGCCAGAAAAAAAAGCTAAAGCTCCCGCTAAAAAGAAAGTAGTCCAAACAAAAGAGGTTGCTGTTGAAGTTATTGCTAAGGAAGTAACCGTCGAAGTTATTGCCAAGGTAAAGAAGCTTACTAAGGTTCAGAAGAAAAAAGTTCTTGATGGCTTGGTCAAGAAATCGCGAGAAAAGGGTTATTTAACCTTCACCGACATTAACAAGAATCTACCTGCTGAAATGAGCCAGCCAGAGCAGTTAGAAGAAGCTCTAAACTACCTTGATTCTAAGAATGTTGAGTTGGTGGAAAAGGGCGGCAAGCCTCCCAAAAAGAAAAAGAAAGCGGCTGGAAAGAAATCTTCCCAGTCTAATGACGATTTATTAAGGGCCAATGATCCTGTTCGACTTTATTTGCGTAAGATGGGGTCTATTCCTCTTTTGACCAAAGATGGTGAAGTTGAAATTGCTAAAGCTATTGAGGAAGGTGAGAACGAAGTTATGAACGTAGTTCTCAACTCCCAGATTGGTATTCAAGAAGTCTTATCAGTTGGGGAGCGAATCCGGGCTGGCAAGATTCGTGTTCGTGATGTTGTTCGTGGGTTGGATGAAGATGATCCTGAGATTAACGAAGATGAATACAGAGAGAAAATTCTTACAGCCATTGAAAAGGTTCGAGATTTTGAACGCTCTTTGGTGGATGAAAAAAGTTCAGAGAAAAGAATTCTTGCAGCACGTGATGCAATGTTTGCAGCCTTTCAAGAAATCTCTTTTAACAGAAAGACAATCAATAGAATCGTAGGGCGAATGAAGTCCTACGTTCAGACGATTGAAGATGTTGAAATTATTTTGCGTAAAGAGCTTAGCAAAGTTGGTTGCCGCACTTTAGATGATTTCTCAGAATTAGAGGCAAAGTTTGCTGACCCAAGTAAGAAGTTAGAGGCCTATAAGCAAGCGCGTGGGCGAACGTGGGATGATCTTGTGCCTCTTGTGACTTTGATCGATGAGCAGAAAACTCGTCTTGAAGAGACTGAGCTACAGTCAGGTTTGAGCATTGATAAGCTTAAAATGATGTATGACCAAATTGTAGAGGGTGAGCGTAAGGCTGACTTCTCTAAGGCTCGCTTGGTTGAGGCCAATTTAAGGTTGGTTGTTAGTATTGCTAAAAAATATACAAACCGTGGTTTGCAGTTCTTGGATCTTATTCAAGAGGGAAACATTGGTTTGATGAAGGCCGTTGATAAGTTTGAATATCGTAGAGGATATAAGTTTTCTACCTATGCTACTTGGTGGATTCGTCAGGCGATTACTCGCGCAATTGCCGATCAAGCCCGCACGATTCGTATCCCGGTTCATATGATTGAAACAATCAACAAGCTTGTCCGAACTAGCCGTTATTTAATGCAAGAAATTGGTAGAGAGCCGACTCCTGAAGAAATTGCTGCAAAGATGGAACTTCCTGTAGAAAAAGTTCGCAAAGTCTTGAAGATTGCCAAAGAGCCTATTTCTCTTGAGACTCCAATAGGAGAAGAGGACGACTCTCACTTGGGCGACTTCATTGAAGATAAGAGCGTAATCAATCCTAGTGAAGCTGTGATTAACCTGAACTTGTCTGAGCAGACCCGTAAGGTTTTAGCGACTTTAACTCCTCGAGAGGAAAAAGTTCTTAGGATGAGATTTGGAATTGGTGAAGAGTCCGATCATACCTTAGAAGAGGTTGGTCAGGACTTTAGCGTGACTCGCGAGCGTATTCGTCAGATTGAAGCCAAGGCGCTAAGGAAGTTGCGCCACCCAAGTCGAGCTAAGCGATTGAAGAATTTTGTTGAGAATTAATTCTACCTGCGTTGATCAGTTTTGACAGCGCTGGTAGATTTGTCGATGTCCAATGAGTGGGGCCTATAGCTCAGTTGGTTAGAGCAGGCGGCTCATAACCGCCGGGTCGGGGGTTCAAGTCCCTCTGGGCCCACCACAAAAAAAGTGTAAACTATGTGTCCGGTATAAGGTGTAAAGGATGTCTCAGGTAGGACATTGTTGGTTGGGGGTATCTTTGTTAGCATCTAGCAAGTGCCCGATAAAAAGAAGAGAATTATAAAATTAGAAGATTCTGGCCATGGCGGCATTGCGACCGACGACGCTTATTCAGATCGTGTTCGCTGTGACCATCCCGAGGTTGAAGATGCCTCACAATTGGCTGATTCGCTGATTGAGGCGGCAGAAGATTCGGGCCGTGGCAAAGTTATGACCATGGTTGAGGGAGAACATGTTGAAGACTTTATGCGACAGGGCTTTCGTTTGGCCGGCGTGATGCCTGACTATTACAATGGGGAAGCTGATTGCGCCGTGATGACTTACAACGTTGATGAGGCTCGGCGTTTTCTGGCCAACCCAGTTGAAGTCTCGAGAGTTTCCGAGCTCCTAAAAGACGTGAATGGTTTAGATGGTGCCGACCTTGCGATGATGGAAAAGCAGGCTTCTAAAACAATTCGAGCGACGTTTGAAGACGCTGAGGAAATTGCCGCTCTTTTAGGCGAAACGTTTAAAGACTATCCTACGCCAAGTCACGAAGCGGCCTATGTGAGAAAACAAATTCAAGAAGGAACACCCTTTCGCTTCATTAGAGATGGAGAAAAAATGATTGCTTGTGCTTCGGCCGATCTTATCCCCGAGGCTAGAGCTGCAGAGCTAACCGATTGTGCAACGAATCCGGCTTATCGAAAAAAGGGATTAATGAGCAAAGTTCTGAGTGGTCTAATACTCGACTTAAAAGGGATGGAATATGCAACGGCCTATACATTTTCTAGGGCGAGAATTCCTGGCATTAATATTGTCTTTAAAAAATTAGGTTTTTTGTATTGTGGTCAACTCTCACAGTCGTGTCGAATTGGTGATGGTTTAGAAGACATGAATATATGGTGCCGAAAAATTGTCTCAAATGTTTTGTAATAGGATTTGATTAAAAATAGGTTTTAGCTAAGAAAAACAAACCAAACCCAAGCAAAAATATTAAACCAGCCCAACTCCAAAGGTTCATTAACGTTCCTGGTCTATCGGCTTCCCTGACTAGTGCGGAGCGAATCAACTTGAAGTTTAAAAATGCAAAAAATGGGGCTGCTAAGAACGCAATAATGGTGACAGTGTCCACCAATGCCTTTAAGCCACTCAGAAACTGAGAAATCACTAAAAGTGATAGAAGGCAGCACAGCACAATGGAGATCTTGTGAAACAGACGATGTTTTTCTTTTAGCTTGGGTTTAAATAGTAAAAGCCCTTCCGAAATGGATCGAGGGTAGGCGTCGATAAGTGTCAAAGTTGTAGAAAACATTGTAGTAAATGCGGTGAGTGCGATGACAGGCTTAGCCCATTCTCCAATGTGGGCGGTGTAAAGGTTGATTACCTGTGAAGCAAAATCTGCAGGGGAGTCTGAGAAGGTGTTGTTTGTTTGATACATTGTAAGTGCCCCCATCCCGCAGAAAAGCACAGCTAGAAAAATGGTGAGTAGGTAGCCAACGTTAAAGTCGATCTTTGCTTCGACCATACTGAGAGGATTCTTGGAGCATTCATTTCTCTCTACAATCCAGAGCGACTGCCAAACCGAAATCTCAACAGGTGCTGGCATCCACCCCATTAGAGCAATCAGGAAGGGAAAGTGTGTCATGTTAAAATCACCGAAACTAAAAAAAGATTCGAGTTTAAGGCTAGGGGCTTTGATGGCCGCTAAGACAAAACTTAAGCCAGTGCAAACAACAAGAACGCTCATCATTATCTTCATGAAAAGATCTAAAATTTTATACTTTCCAATGGCAATCAACAAAAAGCATGTAATCACCAGGACAATCGACCAAGAGCTTATGCCTAAAGAGGATGGGATAAGGTTTGCTAACAGTGCAGATGTAACAAATACGACCGCCGCTATGCTGATGATCGCAGTAAAGATATTCGCAATGAGAAATGTAACAAGATAGATGTTCCCAAGAGACTTGTAGCCCTCTAAAAAGGATTTGCCCGTGGAGGCTGCAAATCGATGCCCATATTCGAAGAAAGGGTATTTAAAGATGTTGGCCATCAATATAAAGATTAGTAGGCCCCATCCAAAACCAGCGCCTGCGCGAGTCGATTGAACTAAGTGAGAGACCCCTACGGCTGCTCCGGCCATCAACAATCCCGGGCCAAGGCTGCTCAAAAGAGATTTACATTGCCTCAACATAAGAAAAAACTACAAGTTAAACTGATTTCCTTCAATGGGGAGTTGGAACCTTAAGGGATGGCGTTCTCCATATTTGCTCCTTAGGTAGGTGTAAGCCGATTCGAGCAATGCATCTAAAAACTCATCGTCGTAGGCAGGGTTGTGATGGGTTAACATGATGTTGTTGATTTCTTCACTGGCTGCAAAGTCCACGACTCGCTCAATGCTCGGGTGCCCGTGTGTTTTTCTTTGAAGGTAGTCTTCGTGAGTGAAGTGAGAGTCTACAGCCACCATAGTTGCTCCAGAGTAAATATTTTTCCCTTTAGGAAATGAAGATGCCATTGTGTTGCTAAGGTCGGTGTCAGTAGCGATAACGAAAATTTTATGGTTGTATTCGAAGCGGTAGGCGAAGCTGGTTCCTGGGTGTGGTTGAGAGGCCGTGGATATCTTTAGTTTTCCAAAGGGGATTTGTTCATCCTTTCGGAGTTCATGAAAATGAAGTCTGTCTTCTAGGAGATCAAACTCAACAGGAAAGTAGTTTTTATTAAAGAGACCTGCAATACGCTTTTTTAATCCCTTGTGCGCTCCGTAAAAATGAAACTCATTTCCAGGCTTATACAGCCTGTATAAAGTTGGCAATCCAATAATGTGGTCCCAGTGAGTGTGGGTAATGAAAAACGCAGCCTCTCCGGAGTCCGCTTAAATTTATCGTTGTTTAGACCAGAGGCTAAATCACCAGCGGCTGCAGATAGTCCTGTTCCCATGTCTACATAGATTGGCATGGGCGACCCTTCACTTAATATTTCAATGCAGGTTGTGTGACAGGAATAAGTTGAGGCAAATGAATGTGGCTTTGTTTTGATTTCTTTTTGAAATTGAGACCACGTCTTGGCGGAGCTTTTTCTGGCTAAATCCCAAATGTTTTTTTGAATTTTCTCTATACGATCGATAGGCACCGCAGTTGGGTGGCTACCTCGTGCACCATAAAAGCGAATTTTCATATCCACTAATCTTATATCCCAAAGTCGGGAAATTGAAGGGTTGCTTGGTCTTTGTTTCGAACCCGCAGCACGATGTTCTCTCCCATTGGATGAGGAGTGTTCGGGCTATTGTGTCCCATTTCTAGTTTGGAAGCTAAGAAAATGTTTTCTTCGCGGGCCCAAAGTCTCAAAACTTCCTTGTAGCCAGGACAAGCTGTGAAGTGCCCTAAAATAACGCCTTTACATTTTTTAAACATGCTTGAATGGCTGAGCATCTGGAGCAATCGATCGAGTCTGTATGTGGCCTCACCTATATCTTCTATGAATAGAAAGTATGGTTGTTTGGGGGCGGGTTCCCACTTTGATCCGAAGGTGCTTACTAAGCTCATCAAGTTGCCTCCAATCAAGACCTTTTCATAGCTGCCTCTTTTAAGGTCTCCTTGATGAACGATCTTTAACTTTTTGGTGCTTTCAAAATTTCGATGAATAAAGATGCGATTCATCTCTATTTTTTCTTTTCGACTCGGATCGATGAAGGAGTGAGAGCAAAGCATCGGCGAGTGAACCCAGCTCCATCCGAAGCGGCTGTATAAATAGTGTTGAATAATTGTGGAGTCTGAGTAGCCCCAAATTCGTTTTTTCCCCGCGGGGGTGATTCTCATTTTGTCTAGGAGTGGTAATATCCGTAAGTTTCCGTATCCACCCCGGCTGCACAGGATTTCACCAACAGCTTTATTTCGAATCAACTTCACAAGGCTATCGGCTCTCTGTTTGTCCGTTCCAGCTAGAAAAAAACGATCTTCAGATTCGGCAGTGATGGCTTGGCGCACTGAGCTCTTGGAGTAATGAACTTTGATGGGCCAGTTTTTAATGGCTTTCACACCCTGTCGAAAAACCACTAGGTCTTCTGGAGAGCTTCCACTCCAAAGGTGAAAATTAACAGGTTTTGATTTTGGAGCCATTAAAAAGGATAACCTGCTCCTACTGAAAAGCTATAAAACGCGTCTTTAATCTTAAAGCCGAATTCAGAATAGAAAACCCAAGGTGAAACACTTTTGCTGATCCATTTACTTCCCGCGATTAAAGTCATTGGATAGGCGGTGTCTCCATCACCAAACAAAAATTCAAATTGAAAACTTCCGTAGGGAACTATTATGTTGTTACCGCTCACAATGGCCTTGGATAAAACGGCTCCGAGTGTTACCAACGTGAATCCTGTGGTCCCGTTTCCGACATCATCACGAAGGTAGCTAGCGCCTCCAAGAAAAGAAAGACCCATTTGGCCTTCTACATCTGGAAGAAGGTTGTATTTTGTGAGAGCACCTATTTGGAAGTTTGTTTTTCCGCTTCCTACAAGAACGTCGATGTCCATGTATTTTTCAATGAGTCCCGTGCGCGCATGTCCAGAGATGTTAAATCCACCGCCTCTGTTAAAGATAATGTCTCCTTGGGCTAGAACTTCAAATTCTCCAACATGCTGAAGCTCGGCCGTCTGCATCAAGGATGTGCCCACTCCGGCTATAGAGTTAGAGGAGAAGCAAAGTGTAGCAATTGTGGCCAAATAAACTATGTTTCTTGAAATTATTGAGCTGTTCATAATGAAGTTTAAAGTTATCATGTAAATTCAATGACAGCCAAGATGTTGGGGATCAATATTCCATCCAAAGTATCTGAAATACCTCGAGACTATGACGGTTTCGTATTCATTTCCGATATCGATAAGACTTACCTCATCACTCAGATAGATTCGTTGGGAGGTCTAATAAAAGCTGCCTTGGAGGCTCCAGAGGGAAAAGAAAATGTTCCAGGGTTTGCAATTCTATTGAGAGCCCTTCGGCGCGGAGCGGCGCCTGAAGCTAGGGCGAATCCTCTCTTTTTTGTCTCAGCATCGCCTCCCCAAATGCGCCAAAAGCTACTAGCTAAAATGGAATACGACGGGCTTGAGCATGAGGGAATCATTCTCAAAGATCAGTTTAAGCATGTTCGAAAAGCTGACTTTAAAAAGCTTTACGAACAAATTGGCTATAAGGTTTCGGCTTTGTTGTCCGTGTGGAATGAGCTTCCGGCAAAATCAAAACTAATTTTCTTTGGTGATGATAGCGAAAGTGATGCCATAATCTTTTCTTTGTTTTCAGAGATACTCGCCAAGTCAGTTAAGCCGGCGAAGTTGGTGGAGCTGTTAAAGTTCCTTGGGGTGAGTCGTGTGGATGCAATAAAAATTGGATGGGTAGCTCGTGGGGTTAAAACACCGGTGTTTCCTGTTCGAGCTGCTTTTATTAATTTAGTTACAGGCACGTCTCCTGATTATTATACAAAGATATCTCCTTTCTTTATGGCCTCAGAGAACACGCTTCAATCAGCATTGTGTTTTTGGGAGAAGGGACTTATCCGAACGCGAGCCCTTCGATCCATTGCTAGAGATTTGGTGATTAATTATGACTTTGAGCCCGAGAAACTTTTAGAAAGTTTGATGCGTGGTTCAGAAAGAGGTCTCTATTCAAGAGAGGGCTTTCGAATGGTTTGGGCCTATCTTGCTCAAGAGGAGTTACTGCCTGATTCCCCAGATGACGCAGAACCTTGTCAGGGGGAGGTGTGTCCTAATGTGCGCCTCTGGGAGGAGACTAGTTTGGGGCGCAGTAGCTTTGCTGAGTTGAAGTTTCGATACACAGATGAGTCGGATTATTAAACGCTAGGGACGTTCTACTCTTGGCGTTCTGAGTATTGGTGACGGTCAAAAACCTCTAGGTCAAATGGGTCTAATTTGTCTATTTCCGAAGGTTCGAGTTCTCGAAAAATGAGTGCGCAGTCGTAACAAAGAGCCGCATCTTTGCTGCGAGAAGCAAAAAAGCGGTCAATAAAAAGAGCAACTAACATTGGGCTCCAAACAACAAGCCATTCTCGTCTTTGAAAAAACAATAAACAAGTGACGGCAGAGGCGCTGAAAACCACAGAAAGCCCGATGCTTCTTTTGAAATCTTTTTGTTTGTAGAAAGATTTTCCTGAGCATCGTGGGCATTGTTCCGGCATTTTGTTGGTTGATACCGAGTCCCCAGAGAGTAGAAATAAGTTCTTCATAGGTTCTTTCTATATCTTATTGAGAACATCTTCCACATGATTTTTGACTCGAACAGGTTGCCATACGAAGGAAACTTTCCCATTGTGAAAAAGAAAGGTGCTTCTAACAACTCCCATGTATTCTCTCCCCATAAACCTTTTCTTCTGCCAAACTTTCATTTGCTCGATAAGCTTTCTTTCAGGGTCGGAAAGTAGATGAAAGTTTAGATTGTATTTTTTTTCAAATTTTTTGTGTTTTTCGACAGAGTCTGGACTGACTCCAATAACAAGAGCGTCTTTTGCGGATATGGATTCAATTGTGTCTCTAAAATCACAGGCCTCTTGTGTGCATCCGGGGGTGTCGTCTTTGGGGTAGAAGTAGAGAATACAATTGGTCTTTGAGTTCACTAACTTTTTTAAGTCGACGGTGATTCCGGCAGCATCATTAAGTTTAAGGTTTGGTGCAGCCTTGCCAATTAATGGGTGAGTTAACGCTTCTTGCTTTTTCTTCGCTGAGATTTTTTTTGCGGGCTTAGATTTTTTCTTTCCGGCGGCCTTTTTTCTTGTTGTTGGTTTTTTCTTTCGTCCAATTGCTTTCTTTTGTCGTCGAGCCATTTTTTACTCCTTGCAGAGGCTTTGTCTTTGATAGTTTTTGCATCTGGATACTCAATCTTGCAGCTGCTGATGACCTTTGCCTGGCAGGAAAGACGTTCTCGGGTGATGTGAAAAATGTTACCCATGAGTCTGAGCTCTGGGCCCAAAGGGGCTTCAAAGGCTTCTAAAAAGTTATCACTGATGACTTTAATCTTACAGTCAGTGCAAGAGGGAGACCCGCCACAGGTTTGTTGGATAACAATTCCTGCTCGGTGAGCAACCTGTGTCAAAAGCTCGCCTTTTTCGGCGGTCAATGTGGACTCTGCTTTTGTGTCCTGATTGACGAAGGTTATGTTGAGTTTGTCCATAGCAGTTTTTTTCAATTATTATATACCTCATCTATAGCCTAAGATCCCATAGACCGCTAAAATTCTTAGCTATGAAATCGTTTTTATTGAGTTTGTTCACCTTTTCCCCCATGATTCTAGTCCTGTCTGGATGTTCTGGGATGGGGAGAGTTGATTATGAAACCAATCCCTTTGCCTCAGATGAGACTTCAAAGATCTTGGCCAGCTCCAAAGCCGATTCCACTGAGCTGAAACTTCTCTACTCAAACAACATTCAAGGTGAGATTGGCACTTGTGGCTGTGCCTTTTCTCCTGTGGGGGGCGTGGATAGACGTTTGAACTATTTAAATTCGCTACAAGGGGCTTCTTCAGACTTTGTTCATCTGGACTCTGGATCTGCTTTGTTTTCCACTCTTGTCCTGACGGCAAATACCAAGAAAAAACAAAGAGCAGTCGCTGAAGCGATAGCACAGGCTTATTCTATGCTTTCATTGTCTGCCTTGAATGTAGGCCGCTATGATTTGGTTGAAGGACATGAGTTCTATATGGCTCAGATGAAAAAACACAAACTTCCATCAATATCGACGAACTTGATCGATAGAAATTCCAAACACCCGTTCCCAACCAGCAAGACCATTAAGACAAAATCGGGAGTGACTCTCAAAATTCTCGGATTTAGTTCAGTGAGTAGAGAAATCATTCCGGGGCTTGAACTTAGACCAGAAAATCCAATGGAGGCCTTAGCTAGAGAAACGAAAGGTCTAGCTAAAGATGTTTTGCTTGTCGTTCTTTCAGACTTAAGCTCAATTGAAAACGAAGAAATGACGGACAATATGGACCGGCCTTTTTTAATTTTAGGTTCGACTAGTTTTGATTCATTTGCCTATCCGTTGCATAAAAAGACTGCGGCTATAGGGCAAACAGTGGCTCAGGGGCAAGAAATTGGAGTGCTCGATGTATTTTGGCCTAAGAATGGCGAAGGACGTTGGCTCAATCAATCAGGACTGACTTCTTTCAACCAAAGGTGGGAAAGACTAAAGCAAGAACGTGAGTTTCTTTTGAATCAGGAAGAGTCCGAATTCTTAGAAGAAGAGAAATCACGCAATCAGGAGGCTTTTGTATCCTTGCAAAAATATGCTCCGGTGAGTTCGCGTCAACACATAGTCTATCAAGCTAAACTGGTGACCATGGACAAAAATTGGACAAAAAAGAACAAGCTTAGTTCTCTGGTTAAACGGCACAAGAAGTAGTTCTTTGTTATTTGTCTAGCTGGGATAGATCTTTAGACAAGGGCATTCTCCAACCACTGCCGAATGCGCGGTGATGTATTTTAAGAACAGGGCCAGATTGGGCTCGTTTGAATTCAAAGTTCATTATCCTGGAGAAAAGCTTGTTGAGCTTGTATTTTTCAATGAATTCATCGAACTCCCCGGCAAAAAACTGAAGCCCTTGATTCTCTATTAGATCCCTTAGCGCTACATCGAGAACCGCATAGGGAGGTAGAGAATCTGTGTCGAGCTGTTGTTCTCGAAGTTCGGCAGTAGGCGCCCTTAGTAAGAGTTCATAGGGAAGGTTAACTTTTTCAACGTATTTAAAGTAATAGGCCAAAGCGTAAACTTCGGTTTTGTAGAGGTCTGCAAGTGGGGCGAGAGTTCCACACATGTCTCCATAAAGAGTTGTATAGCCCATGGCCGCTTCACTTTTGTTACAAGTAGCAATAAGTAATGAGTTTCTTAGGTTGGCTTGGCTCATAAGGTAAGTTCCCCTTATTCGGGCCTGTAGGTTTTCATACGCCATCTCGGTTACAGGAATGCAAAAGTCACTCGAAAGTCTTTCGACCGAGGGGGCAATGTTTACCTCTAAAAACTCTATCTTTAGAGCCTCAGCAACAGATTTTGCCAATTGCTTGGATTGAGTGCTGGTGATGTTTGTCGGAAGGCTAACGCCCAAAATGTTTTCAGGCCCCAGAGCTTTAGCGGCGATGCAAGCGGCTAGGGCAGAATCTATTCCTCCGGATAGACCTAGAACGGCTTTAGAGAGGTTGTTTTTTTTGCCATAGTCTTTTAATCCCATGGTGAGGGCTTGGCTGAGTTCTTTCCAGTGGCAATATTCAATTACATTTGGAGTGCCAGTGTTGTCCTCAAGTGGATTCACCAATAACGTGTCCGTTTCAAAAAGCTTAGCTTGCTTAATGATTTCTCCATTTTTAGAGCAGGCAAAAGAGCCTCCGTCGAAGAGGATGTCATCTTGAGCGCCTACACAATTAGAATATAAGAGCGGGGTTTGTAGCTCTCTTGCTTTTTGGGAGAAGAGCTCTTGTCGTCGTAGGCGCTTTTTTGTGGAGTAGGGTGAGGCCGAAAGATTTATGAGAAGATCGCAATCCTTAAGTTGCGGCCAAGGAGAGCTGGCCTCGCTGTGATATTTAATGTCGTGGACACCAAAAGCTGGCGTGTCGTCCCATGCATCTTCGCAAATAAAAATACCGAGTCTTTTTCCGTCTAGGAAGAGAGGCTCTTGCTCTTTGCTCCAAGCTTCAAAAAATCGATTTTCTTCAAAAACATCATAGTTAGGTAGGCGTTGTTTTCGAATGGTTCCAACTTTTTTTCCATGATCAAACAACGTAGCGCAGTTGTAAAAGTAGTTGCTTTCGATGCAAGGGACCTTTTCTATGTGCCCTACTAACACGGCGAGTTTCTTTTCTTTGCTGACTTGGGCTAATTCAGTCATGGCTCTTTGTTCTGCTTTGTATAGTTCTGGATAGGCCAAGAGGTCACGAGGCGGGTAGCCGATTAGGGCCAATTCGGGAGTAATAACAAGGCGAGCATTGTTTTGGGCAGCTAGTTCAATACTGGCTTTTAGGCGATCGAGGTTATGTCTCACAGCGGCAACTATTGGGTTCCCCTGGTGAATTAAACAGAGCATCCAACTCTTTTAGCAGACGGCCAGTTTGATTGCTGAAAAAAATTCGCTTACCGTCAATAGTTATGAATGACAACGGTAATGATCCGGCATCGGCACTTTCCTACAGGGGTTCAATTTCTGGTTTGAAAGGACTTTTGTCTAATAAGCTTACAGAGGGAATTGCCAGCGTTGTTGAGAATCTTGAGAAATTTTCAGATGTTGCTTCTCAAGATGAAGCAGGCAATTTAGGGAGCACCCGATTGATTCCGGTTGAGAAGATCATGCCTTGCCCTAGTCAACCTCGTCAGGTCTTTGATGCTCAATCCTTGGAGCAACTTTCTTTAACTATGAAGGAAATGGGGCAGGCTCAAGCGATCACGGTTAGACCCATGGGCGACAAATTTGAAATCATAAGTGGAGAGCGGCGTTACCGAGCCGCTAAGTTAGCTGGAATTACTCAACTGCATTGTTTGATCAAAGATGTAGATAATAAGGAGGCTGACCTACTTTCGCTTGTTGAGAACCTCCAGCGCAAGGACTTACTGCCTATTGAAGAAGCTGCCTTTTTGAAGAAAGTCTTGGGTGAATACGGTGATTTAAGCCTTGAGAAACTAGCTCGCATGCTAGGCACCCACAAGAGCACTTTGAGTGAAAAGGTGAAAATGGCGGATATTCCGGCTGACGTTCAAAAGATGCTTTATGAGCGGGGCTATTCTTTTACTCATCGACATTGGCGAGTGCTTTCAAGAATTGAAGACCAAGCTCTTTTAAAGCAAATGTGCCTAAGGGCCCTGGATGAGAAGTTGTCTGTAACAGAGTTAGAGCGGAGTTTAGAGGCTTTCGGCGTTAAGAAGAAAAGGCGATCTAAGCCTGCCGAGCAGCTGAACGATAGTCAGTTGAGTTTTGAGAGTTTCTCGATTGTGGAGCACAAGGACGACCGTTTGAGAGTTAAATCCTTTTCGGCGGACCTAAAATCTTTGACCGATGCTGCGCGTCAAAAAATCGTCTCTGAATTGGAGAAAGCTTTAGAAGCCTTGAGGGCCTAAAGTTTTATAAAATTAGCTGAAACTATTGAATTTTTTCTAGAAGCTGCCGAATCATTCTATAGGACATGGCTATAGCAAAATCTGGGAGGCAGGCTCATAAGTCTGCTGAGTATTATTATTACATCGTTCGCGGTGATGGAAAAACTTCAGGTCCTTATTTGTCTTCAGAGATTCTTCAGCTGATAGCTGAAAAACAAGTTTCATTTCGCGACTATTGTTGGAGAAGTGGATACAGAGAATGGCGGCCTATTATTTCTACCGAGGACTTTCGCTTGGAGTTCAAGGGGGACGCTTTAAATGATCCGACTTTCCCCAAAAATGAAATTCCTAATGAAGTAGAGAGACACGGTCCTGTTAGCCACATTCCTCACGCTTTGCCTGAGAAAAAGAAGAGAGTGATTGTAACTTTTGCAAAAACAAAAATAAAAAGAGTTTCAGTTTATGAATGGTGTTTTGCATTGCTGTTTTCGATGTTGTTTGCCTTTTTAACCGCGAATTGGACGTTGAATGATTTGGTCTCTCAATTGCAGCAGCGAACTCAAGAACTTCTTGTTGGTTCTCCGCAAAAGGTGGGAGCTTTCTACTCAGAGAAAGCTTTTCCTGATTATGCTCTAGCTCCTTTAATGAGTGCACAGGGGATTAAAAAGTATGATGGCAAGCCAATTGCTGTAGAGGTAAAGGGAAGTATTCGCTCGAATTTGATATCTTCACCAATTGGACGGCAAAGCTTTGAATTAGAAAATGTGGAGAATGTTGAATTGTGGAATCCTGTTGCACACGGCTTACCAGCAGTTTATCAGAAGCCGCTTCATGTCAGGGGTTATGCCGACTTTTCATCTAATCGAATGAAGTTGCTTGTCAGTCATCCAGGCGCTCCGATAAGATCACCATGAGATGTTATTTATCTTTCCTCGGTTTTTTTTAATTTCACTCTTCTTTTTTCAGCCAGCCCATCTTTTTGCTCAACAAGAGAAATCTAGATCTGAGGAAGTAATCGCATCGGATCAGCCCGAAGGTGAGCCCGAGCTTCTTTATCAAAAGCGGAATCAACCCCGAGTAGATATGGAGTCTTTGAGAAAAGAGTTTGAGCCTGCTCCAAAGGAAATAGAAGTGGCTCGCCATTTAAGCCTCGAACATTGGTCTCGATTCACCGGGGGCCTTTGGTTCTCTTATGGAAATGTTGGGATTACCCGGCCCATGTTTAAAATCACAACCGACGAGCTTTTGATGAAGAATGCGACGGAGCGAGTTTGGGGTTTTGGTGGCCAGCTAGATTTTGCCATTGCTGGCAGTCTAGACCAATCATTACGGACGCGGGTTGGTATTCTTCGGTCCACGATCAGTCCTCAGTCAGCGATAAGTGCGAAACATTCAAATGCTTCTTTTGAAACTCAGTCCAATATTCTCCATTTGTCAGCCATTCAGAGATGGCAGTTAATGGCAACCGAGGAAACCGGGCAGCTTTGGGGTGGTGTCGGAGGGCAAATGAACTACGCACTTTCTTCTACTAGGAACAATTCTGGGGGTAGCCCTCGTAGTAACCTCTCTAATTCCTATGCTTTTAACCTTATTTTTGCTGCTGGAACTGATATTGCAATCACCGACCTGGAGGATGTTTCCTTGGAATTCCAGTATTTACCTCCTCGAGCTTTGGTCTTTTTAATTGGCTTTCGTAGCTCTCTTTAATCGGCTATACGACCTCCATGAAGTTGGATAATCCGTTTATTTTGGCGCCAATGGCTGGAATAACCGACATGCCTTTTCGACGTTTGATGAAACGTTTGGGGGCTGGCTGTGTGATTTCTGAATTTGTTTCTGCCCACGCCGTCATTCATGCTAAAGCGCAGAAGAATCGATATCTGAAGTTTCATGAAGAAGAGACTCCTTTTGGCTTTCAACTTTTTGGTGGCGATGAAAAAATCTTGGTAGAAGCCGCTAAGAAAGTCGAAAGTTTAGGTGCCGATTTTGTCGATATCAATCTAGGGTGTCCAGTTCCAAAGGTTACTAAAAAGGGCGGTGGTTCGGCTTGGCTTTGTCACCCCGTTGAGTTGGGTAAGCTATTGGCCGATTTAAAAGCGGCTCTTAATATTCCACTTACTATAAAAATCAGAACAGGCTGGGACTCGGAATCTATTAATGCTCGAGAAATAATAAACATTGCCGCCAATGAAGGCGTTGAATGGGTGGCTATTCATGGAAGAACGAGAGCTCAAGGGTATTCGGGCGCAGCGGATTGGGAAATGATTCGAGAGTTGGCTGAAAGTAGTTCTGTTAAAATTGTTGGAAACGGTGATTTGGTAACAGGAGCTTTGTCAGCCGCACGACTGTTGCAGAGTAATTGTGCGGGAGTCATGATTGGCCGCGGAGCTTTAAAAAATCCTTGGATATTTCTAGAAGCAGTAGAAGCTCTTAATCGCCTTAAAGCCATGGATGAAGCGGAAAGATCGGCTACGGTTGAAGCTATTATTGCTAAACAAAGTTTGCCGCCTTCTGGCGATGTGCCCGAGGGAAAGCAGTATTACGAAAAGAAAGTTAAGCAGTTGCAACCTACGCCTGTGAACTTTGTTGCGGATTGGGCAAGGGTTCGAAAAGATCGCGATTTAATGCTGTTGATCAATCTGCATCTCTCGTTTTTACGCGAAGTCTATCCAGAGATTCGTGCACAATTGAACTTTAGAAAGTTTCTTGCTTGGTATAGCGCTGGGTATCCCGGTAGTCACAAGTTCAGAAAAGACATATTTACTTCCAAGGATTTTGATCAAGTTGTTCAAAGGGCTCTTGAGTTTTTTGACGGTGTCAAAAGCTTGGGCGATCAGGCTGACTCGTTAAGAGAAAGCAGTCCGGTCTTGATGCGGGGGCATGGATAATCAGGTAAACTGATTTCTGTGTCTAAAGGGGAAAAGTTAAAGAGCATTCTATCTAAGTTTTCGGGCTTGAAAGGCCTCGCGAAATGGATTGCCTCGATTTTAATTTTGTTTGTTCTAGCGATCGTTGGAACAGTTTTTTATCTAGAAAAATCCTATCCCCCCGAGCAGTTTAAAGAAGTCATTTCTCAGAAGTTAAAATCTTCAGGTGCGATCGAGCATTTTGAGTTGGGAGACTTGGACTGGGGCTTTAGCCTCTTGAATTTGTCGATCAGAGCGAATTTGAAGGATTTAAAGTTTGATCTTAAGGAAACCCCTCTCTCGGCAGAGATTGCGCGTATGGAGTTTCATGCGTCTTTGTGGAACCTGTTGTTCCTAAGGCTCCCTGTTTCTTTGGACGTCTATGACTCTAAAATAGAGGTGGATGTCACCCCACCCAACGCCGTCCTTGAAGAAACAGCAGCTGTTTCAAAGGAAGAGGCGGCCGTTTCAATAAAGGCCATTCCTGATTGGTTGCGATATCTTTATGCCCATTTAAGAATTCATAATGCGTCTCTTAATATAAAGGGAATGGATGATTATGAGGTTTCCGAAATTCAAAAAATTAATCTGGATTTTGTCTCTTCGGGATTTCCAGGAAATTATAATTTAGATCTTTCTTTTGAGCCTATAGCGAGTTCGGAAAAGAGTGGTGTTTATGTTTCAGGTCTGACAAAAGTGAAGTTGGCAGGCGCAAGCCGCTTGCAGGGCGGATATTTTGTAGGCTTTAGTGCTGAAGAATACGAACTTAATTTAAATGAGAACTTAATAGTTGGGCTGGGTTTTTTAGAAAAAACCCCAGGCTATAAGATGGGCTTTCAGGGCGGATTAAATTTTATATTTAGCCCCGATCTCGTTATGCGCAAAGTTGAGTTCTTGAACAATCATTTATTTTTAAGCGCTTTGCAGATCAACTTGCAGGCACAATATTCTGCAGATGAAGGCCTTTCTTTGAATTGGGCGCTTCCCGAAACGCGAGTAGAGAACCTATATTTGCCTGTAAAATATTTGAGGTTGTTGCCCTTCAAGGGGATTGTAGAGAGTAAGATTTTTATTGGCATCCCTAAGAAGAAAAAGCCGACCGTAGACTGGCAGATTTCACTAAACAATCTCTATGCAGACGTGGCTAAAGTGGAAGGTGTTTTTGATAGCACTTCTAGCGGCAAGCTGCTTATGTCGATGACGACTAAGGGAAGATATGTTGAGGGAAAAATTGAATCTCCTAAAATTGAGGTTCATGTAGACGCCACCAATGCGGCCCTGCTTTTTAATAAAGGGCAGATTCAAAAGAAACAAGGAGACCGCTTAGAAATTCTCTTTAAGTCGATTGTTAAAGACAATATTCTCAAGATTCAAAACTTCAAGGGCTTTATTCATACTCTCGAGTTCCAAGGCGCGGGTAGAATTAAAAACTTTTCAGAATATATGGCAGGTCAGTCTGGGGATTTGGACTTTTCTTTTATTACCAATCGAATTCATTTAAGAGATTGGTCAACCTCTTTAAATTTCTTAGTGCAAAGTCCACCCTTAGATGGTTTTGCAAAAATTGGAGCGAATTTTTCTGGTCCAGTGGTTCTTGGGCAAGATAACTTTGAGCATATAAATTGGAGAGTGGATCAAATTA
>Ga0100403_1000187_pt1 | contig 56871 bp, 58 predicted proteins | sample CryGeymet201501t_FD_83663 | JGI IMG/M metagenome (GOLD analysis project Ga0100403, IMG submission 83663) | Groundwater microbial communities from Crystal Geyser aquifers in Utah, USA - Crystal Geyser metaG 2015-01t | ecosystem: Environmental > Aquatic > Deep subsurface > Groundwater | place...
GCGCGGGCCGTGTCCTTGCGCGACGGACATCTGGTCCTGTCCTGGCTGCCGTCCCAGACCGAGGCCGGCCAGACCGAGGCCGGCCAGACCGAGGCCGGCCAGACCGAGGCCGGCCAGACCGAGGCCGGCCAGACCGAGGCCGGCCAGACCGAGGCCGGCGCCGCGCATTGCGGCGAGGTCCAGACCCGGGCGGTCTTTGGCTATGGGACATACGAGGCGCGGATCCGCACCGGCGCGGCGTCGGGCCTGAACGCTGCCTTCTTTACCTATATCGGCCCGGTCCACGGCTTTGCCCATGACGAGATCGACGTCGAGATCCTGACCCGCGACACGGCCAGGCTCAGCGTCAATGCCTTTGTCGGCGGGATTGACATGCCGGGCTTGCGCGTCCCTTTGCCGCAGCGCAGCAATGACGGCTTTTCCACCTATGCCTTTGTCTGGGAGCCCGCGCGCCTTCGCTGGTATCAGAACGGCGCTCTGCTGCACGAACTGACTGGCGCGGCTGTCCCCGCCACGCCGCAAAAGATCTATCTGAGCCATTGGGGCACCGACACCCTGACGGACTGGATGGGGCCTTTCGCCCCGCCCGATGGCCCGCTCGAGATGGAGATCGACTGGCTCGCCTATACGGCGCCGGGGAGCCATTGCGCCTTTGAAGGGTCATTGACATGCGTGCTGCCGTGAAACCTGGCCGTGTCCCGGCCCTGCGTGACGCAGCGGAGCGGTCCCGGTGAAGGACGGCAAGGACATCCCCGGGCCGCCAGAGCAGGTGCAGGACCGCCCCGCTGTCGCCGCGCGCGGCCATTTGCGGAGTGGCCGGCGGCGCGCGGCGGCGCGCGGTGTGCTGTGGTCACTGGTCAACATGCTGACCGCGACCCTCACGACGGCGGTCGTGTTTCTGGTAACATCCCGCTTTCTCGCGCCGGTCGATTTCGGCGTTGTGGCGATGGCGGTGGCCCTCGTGTCGCTGGCCGGGGTCGTGGCCCCGATAGCCTTTGGCGAAGCGCTGATCCAGCGCGCCGATGTCACCGATGACCATCTCGATACCGTGTTCTGGATCACCTTCGGGATCGGGGCGCTGGTCTATGTCCTCATCGCGCTGGCCGCCCCCGCGATTGCCGTGGCAACCCGGACGCCGGTCCTGGCGCTGCTCTTGCCCTTCATCGGCCTGCGGCTGGTGTTCGAGGTTCTGGCCACCGTGCCCAACGCCCTGATCGTGCGCGCGATGAAGTTCCGCCTGATCGCCTTGCGCACGGCGGTCGCAAATCTCGCGGGGGGTGCCATCTGCCTTGCGATGGTCTGGCAGGGCTTCGGCCTCTGGGCGCTGGCGGCCAGCCAGGTGATCATTCCGCTCGCCGCGCTGCTGGTGCTGATCCCTGCCGCCGGATGGCGCCCCGGGCGAAGGGTGCGCAGGCAGGCTGTCGCGGATCTGTGGCACTACGGCGTCTTTGCTTCGGGCAACAGGCTGCTGCAGATGATGCGGCTCGACCAGTTGCTGATCGGCCTGCTCGCCGGACCGGCGGTGCTGGGCGCCTATTTCTTTGCGTTCCGGCTGTTCCAGATCCTGACGGACCTGACCGCTGGCGTCCTGTCGCCGGTCTCCCACGTTCTGATGGCGTCGCTGCACGACGATCCGGCCAAGCGGCGCGAGGCCTTTCTGGTGGCGAGTTTCGTGGCCGCCGCGATGGCCTTTCCGATCTTTGCCGGGCTGATCGTCGTCGCGGACAGCGCCGTGCCGCTGGTCTTTGGCCCGCATTGGGCCGATGCGGTCCCGGCAGTGCAGGGGCTTGCGGTCATCGGCCTGCTGGCCGGGGTGAGCATCGTGCAGGCGGCGCTGATCCTCGGCATGGGGCGGGCGGATTGGTGGTTCCGCTATCAGGCGCTGGTGCAGTTCAGCCTGTTGCCGCTGTTAGCCGTGCTGATCGACGAGGGGCTTGCCACGATGATCGCCGGGATGGTGGCGCACCGCATCCTTTTGTGGCCGATTTCGGTCTGGATGACCCTGCGCCTGACCCACCTGACCCTGACGCCCTATCTGCGCAATCTGGCCTGCCCTGCGGCCGGCACCGTGGCGATGGTGGCGGCCGTGCTCGCACTGCGGCCGCTTGCGGTATCATGGGCCCCGGGATGGGGCCTCGGGCTCGAGATCCTGACCGGTGTTGCGGTTTATTTGCTGGTGGCCGGCATCCTGTGCCGGACCCGGCTGCGCTCCATCATCGCGGCTCTGCGCGGCTGAGTGGATAGCTAGGGGCGGGGTCGCCGTGGCAGAGCCGCGGCCTCTGCGGCGAGCGCCCTGATCGCGGCCCAGTCGCGCGCGGCCACCAGTGCGGCCGGCGCCACCCAGGACCCGCCCACGCAGAGCACATTGGGCAGAGCCAGATAGGCCGGCGCATTGGCGAGGCTCACGCCACCCGTCGGGCAAAAACCCACCTGCGGGATCGGCGCGCCGATCGCCTTGAGCGCGGGGACGCCGCCATTCACCTCGGCGGGAAAGAACTTCTGCACCGAATAACCCCGCTCGAGCAGGCGCATCGCCTCCGTCGCGGTGGCGGCGCCGGCGAGCAACGGCAGGTCGTTGGCCTCGCAGGCCTCGAGCAACAGATCGGTCGCGCCCGGCGCGACACCGAATGTGGCCCCCGCGCTCTTGGCTGCCTCCACGTCGTGCGGCGTAAGCAAGGTCCCCGCGCCGACCACACCGCCCGGCACCGCCGCCATCTCGCGGATCGCATCGAGGGCCGCGGGCGTCCGCAGCGTGACCTCGAGCGCGGGCAGACCGCCCGCCACAAGGGCAAGAGCGAGGTCGGCGGCGGTCGCCGCGTCGTCGATCACCAGCACCGGGATCACCGGTGCAAGCGCGCAGACCTTGGCTGAAAGCTCGGAGGCGTGTTGCGGGGTCATGGCATCTGTCCTTGTGGTTGGGGCCTCTGGCCGCTTTGGGAGCCTCCGGCGGGAGTATTTGACGCACAAAGAAGTCGGGTGCTGCGCCCAGGCTTCTCTGTGCCAGAAATACTCCCGCCGGAGGCGAAAAATAGTCCTGATCTCAGACGACCACGCCCGCGCCTTCGGCGCTCGCGCCCACATTGCGGCGGAACACCTCGAACAGCTCGCGCCCGATGCCCTGGCTGTTGGCCGAAAGGTCGGCGGTGGCGGGGGTGCGGCCGGTGAGGTCGGCCAACACGTCGAGGGTGCCTGCATCGGCGTCGAGCCGGATCATGTCGCCGTCGCGGATCAGCGAGATCGGCCCGCCATCCATCGCCTCTGGCGACACATGGATCGCGGCCGGCACTTTGCCCGAGGCGCCCGACATCCGCCCGTCGGTCACCAGCGCCACGCGCAGGCCGCGGTCCTGCAGCACGGCGAGGGTGGGGGTGAGGTTGTGCAGCTCTGGCATCCCGTTGGCGCGTGGCCCCTGGAAGCGCACAACGACGACCGTATCGGTCGTGAACTCTCCCGCCTTAAACGCGGCCTTGACGCTGTCCTGATCGTGGAACACCCGGGCGGGGGCCTCGATCACATGCCGATCCGGCGCCACGGCGGAGGATTTTATCACCCCGCGCCCGAGGTTGCCGGTGAGCTGCATCAGCCCGCCGCTGGGCGAGAAGGGGGCGCTGACCGGGCGCAGGATGCGGTCATTGAGCGTCTGCCCCGCGCCGGGGCCATAGGTGACGCGGCCATCGGTGAGCCTGGGTTCCTGCGTGTAGAGTGAGAGGCCGTCGCCGGCGATGGTCTTGACATCCTCATGCATCAGCCCGGCGCGCAACAACTCGCCGATCATGTAGCCGAGCCCGCCCGCCGCATGGAAATGGTTCACATCGGCGAGGCCGTTGGGATAGACCTTGGCCATCAGCGGCACAACGGCCGAGATGTCCGAGAAATCCTCAAGATCGAGGATCACGCCGGCCGCGCGCGCCATCGCGGGCAGGTGCAGCACGAGGTTGGTCGATCCGCCCGTCGCCATCAGCCCGACGAGGCCGTTCACGAAGGCCTTTTCATCGAGGATGTCGCTCACCGGGCGGTAGTCGTTGCCGAGCGCGGTGATCTCCAGCGCGCGCTCAGTGCCCGCGACGGTCAGCGCGTCGCGCAGCGGCGTGCCCGGGTTGACGAAGGAGGCGCCGGGCAGGTGCAGGCCCATGAACTCCATCAGCATCTGGTTGGTGTTGGCGGTGCCGTAGAAGGTGCAGGTGCCCGGCCCGTGATAGCTCGCCATCTCGGCCGCCATCAGTGCCTCGCGGCCGACCTCGCCGGTGGCGAACTGCATGCGCACCTTGGCCTTTTCGTCATTGGGCAGGCCCGAGGGCATCGGGCCGGCGGGCAGGAATACCGCCGGGATATGCCCGAAGGTTGCCGCCGCGATGACGAGGCCCGGCACGATCTTGTCGCAGACGCCGAGATAGAGCGCCGCGTCGAACACGTTGTGCGACAGCGCGACCCCGGCCGCGAGCGCGATCACGTCGCGCGAAAACAGCGACAGCTCCATCCCCGGCTGGCCCTGGGTGACACCGTCGCACATCGCGGGCACGCCTCCGGCGACCTGGGCCGTGGCACCGGCCGCGCGGGCGGCGGCGCGGATCAGGTCAGGGTAGCGCTCGAACGGCTGATGCGCCGAGAGCATGTCGTTATAGGCGGTCACGATCCCGATATTGGGCGTGCGGCCTGCCGCCAGCGCATCCTTGTCCTGGCCCATGGCCGCATAGGCATGGGCCTGATTGGCGCAGGTCGTATGGGCGCGCCGGGGGCCGTCGCTGGCGGCGCGCGCCATCAGGTCGAGATAGCGCGCGCGCGGGCCTTCGCTGCGGGCGCGGATGCGGTCGGTGACGGCGGCGATCTGGGGGTGAAGTGGCATGGCGGCTCCTTCGCGCTGGGTTGGGCGCAGCGTAGCAAATCGCGTTAGCGCTAACAACCTCTGACCTGTGCGATCCGCGGGCGGCGATATGCGGCTGCTCTCTTTCGCTGGGGCCATCCAAGCGCTAGGAGGGCGGTCATGACAGAGATTTCCGCACCCCCCCCTCTTTATCCCACAGTCCGCCTCACGCCAAAGGCCGAGGCGCGCGCGATCCGCCATGGCTTTCCCTGGGTCTATGCGGGCGAGCTCGTGCTCGACCGGCGGACCAAGGCGATGGCGCCCGGCACGCTGGCGCTTCTCGAGGATGCCGAGCGGCACCCGATGGGGGTGGTCACGGTCAATCCGGCCTCGCGGATCCTGTGCCGGATGCTCGACAGCGACCCGGGCGCGGTGATCGACGCGGCCTGGATCGCGGCGCGGATCGCGCGGGCGCTGGCGCATCGCGACCGGCTTTATGACGCGCCGTTCTACCGGCTGGTCCATGCCGAGAGCGACGGCCTGCCCGGGGTCATCATCGACCGGTTCGGCGATGTTGCGGTGATCCAGCCCAATGCGGCCTGGGCCGAGGCGCTGATCGGCCCGCTGGCGGCGGCGCTCGCGGCGGTGACGGGGGTCACGACGATCATCAAGAACGGCAGCGGTCGGGCGCGCGTGCTCGAGGGATTGAGCGAAGAGATGGCGGTGCTGCGCGGCGTGGCGCCTGCGGGGCCGGTGGCGGTGCCGATGAATGGCGCGGTCTATATGGCCGATCTGCTGGGCGGGCAAAAGACCGGGCTCTATTTCGACCAGCGGCCCAACCATGCCTTTGCCGCGCGGCTCGCGCAGGGGGGGCGGATGCTCGATGTGTTCGCCCATGTCGGCGGCTTCGGTCTCGCCGCGCTGGCGGCGGGGGCGGCGTCAGTGGTTGCGGTCGATGGTTCGGCGCCGGCGCTGGCACTGGCCGGGGCCGGGGCGGCCGCGATGGGGGTGGCGGAGCGGTTTGCGACCCGACAGGGCGACGCCTTTGACGTGCTCGCCGCGCTGGGGGCCGAGGGCGCGCAATTCGAGGTCGTGGTCTGTGATCCGCCCGCCTTTGCGCCGTCGAAACAGGCGCTCGAGGCGGGGTTGCGCGCCTATGAGCGGGTGGCGCGGCTGGCGGCCCCGTTGGTGGCGCCGGGGGGGTATCTGGTGCTGTGTTCCTGTTCGCACGCCGCCGATCTGGCGAAATTCCGCAATGCGAGTGCCCGCGGCATCGGGCGTGCGGGGCGGCGCGGGCCGATCATCCAGACCGGCTTTGCCGGGCCGGATCATCCGGTGCTGCCGCAACTGGCCGAGAGCGGCTACCTCAAGGCGCTGACCTTCCGGCTCGACGGATGACACCGCCGCGTGTCGTGATCGACGCCTGCGTGCTGTTTCCCACCGTGATGCGCGAGGTGGTGCTGGGGGCGGCGCAGGCCGGTCTGTTCCGGCCGCTGTGGTCGGCGCGGATCCTGGAGGAATGGGCGCGCGCGGCAGGCAAGCTCGGCCCGGCGGCCGAGGTCTATGCGCGCGGCGAGGTGGCGGCGCTGCGCGCGCGGTTTCCGCAGGCCGAGGTCGCGGTGCCCGAGGGGCTCGCCGCGCGGCTGTGGCTGCCCGATGCGGGCGATGTGCATGTGCTGGCGGCGGCTATCGCGGCGAGCGCCGATCTGATCCTGACGCTGAACGCGCGCGATTTTCCGCGGGGTGTGCTGGCCGAAGAGGGGCTGATGCGCGCCGACCCGGATGGCTGGCTCGCGGGGCTGTGCGAGGCGCATCCGGCGGTGCTGCGCGGCGTGGTGGACGCGGTGGTGGCCGAGGCGGTGCGGCTGTCGGGCGAGGATTGGGACGCGCGGCGGCTGTTGAAAAAGGCGCATCTGACGCGGTTGTCCAAAGCCCTCGCCCGGCAGGCCGGCCGCGACGGCGCATCCTGAGTATTTCTGGCACAGAGAAGCCGGGGCGCGGCGCGTCAGAGGCGGGTCTGCCAGGCGGCCTCGTTCGCCTCGATCGCGGCGATGCGGTCGGGGGTTTTCGGGTGGCTGAGCAGCCAGGCGGGCGGGGTGGCGCCATTTGCGCCGGTGAGTGTTTCGAGCTTCTGGAACAGGGATTTCTGCGGCGCGGTGCCGATGCCGGCCTTGACCAGCAGCGCCGAGGCATAGGCGTCGGCCTCGTATTCGTCCTTGCGTGACAGGCGCGCGGCGACCAGCGTCATCAGGAAGGACGCGATCCAGAAGCCCACACCGGGCAGAAAGCGGTTGAGCAGCATCGCCAGCGCCGTGCGCACCGCATTCTGGCCGGAAAAGTCGATCATCCGCCGGCGTGTGTGTCCAAGCGCCACATGGCCCAGTTCATGCGCGATCACGCTGGCCATTTCCGGCGCGGTGACCTGGCCCGCGCGGTATTTGTCGTAAAAGCCGCGGGTGATGAAGATCCGCCCGTCGGGGGCGGCCAGCCCGTTGACCGGGGCGATCTCGTAGATATGCACCTTGATCCGCGCGATATCGAGCGCCTGCGCCATCCGGTCGGTCAGCCGCCGCAGCGTCGGATCGGCCAGTTCGGTGGATCTGGCGTCAAGCTCGCGCGCGGTGCGACGGGCGGAAAAGAGGTAGAGCACCACAGCATAGAGGATCGCCAGCAGGATCGGGGTGAGCTTGAACATCTGCGGGATATGGGGTCGGCGGGGTGGCAGGGCAAGCGTCAGACGGTCAAATCCCCGCCACGACGACGCGCGAGCATGGTGCGGTGCAGGGACAGGCCCAGCGCCAGCGCCACCGCGCCCGCCGCCAGTGCGCCAGTCAGCGTCCCGCCGATCTGGCTCAAGGCGACAACCCGGTCGGCAAAGCCGTAGCCGAGACCGACATAGAGCCCGACCCAGACGGTCTCTCCGGCCAGGCCCGCCAGCGTGAAGGCACGCCAGGGCATCGCGGAGGCTCCGGCGGCAAAGTTGATCCAGGGGCCAAGCGGGCTGAACAGCCAGCGGCTGAGAAAGACGCCAAGCCTGCCCCGCCTTTGCAGCAGGGTGAAGGCGCGGTCGATGACCGCAGCGCGGGCGGGCCTTGCGCGCAGACGGGCGATCAACCGTTCTGCGCCACGACGGCCCAGCGCATAGCCCGCCTGATCGCCGATGACCGCGCCGACAAAGGCCCCGAGGGCGACCTCGTCGATGGCGAGATCGCCGCTGGCCGCAAGCCCGCCCGCCGTCAGCATCACGATGCTCGCCGGGACAGGCAAGGCCAGGCAACTGAAGAAGGTGACGCCGAACATCAGCCAGACACCATAGACCGGGATCAGTTCCAGCAGCTGTTCGGTCATGGGGTCGCGGCCGGAGGGGTGGCGCGGGCTGTGGCGATGGCGGTGCGGATCGCCTCAGCGATATCATCGACGCTGCGTCCGGTTTCATCGGCGATCTGGCGCAGGCTGCGCGGGTCGCCGGGGGCCGGACCATAGCCAATCGCCTCGAACAGCACATGCGGTGCGAGCTGGTAGGATCGGGCGATGTAGCCGGGTGTCATCCAGGCCGCGATGGTGACGTCGTGATGCGCCGGATTGGCCCAGTAGAGGGTCACGACGATCAGCCGGACCATGAAATAGAGCGTGACAGCCAGCGTCGCGCCGAAGGCCAGCAGCAGGGTCCGGTGGTCACGCCAGAAGGATGCGATCGTCTGCCGCATGTTCGCCTGCCTGTTCTGCCCAAGCGTCGCGGGGTCGGGACATGATGTCATCAGTGGCCCCGGTCGTGAGCGTGGACAAGGCCCTAACGTCCGAGTTGACGCATTCCGTCGTCGAGGCCGCGCAGGGTCAGCGGCACCATCCGGTCACCGCCAAAGAGAGCGCGGATCATGCCGACCGACGGGCTGTGCTCCCACAGCCGCTGCTCCATCGGGTTGATCCACAGATGCGCGGGCCATTGGTCGCGGGCGCGGTTGAGCCAGACGGCGCCCGCCTCGGCATTCCAATGCTCATTGGCGCCACCGGCATGGCTGATCTCATAGGGCGACATATGCGCGTCGCCGACAAAGATGCATTTGTAATCAGACCCGTAGCGGTGAAGCACCTCATCGGTCGGGGTCTGCGCATCCCAGCGGCGGCGATTGTCGCGCCAGACGCCTTCGTAGAGGCAATTGTGGAAATAGAACTGTTCGAGATGGGCAAAGGCGTGGCGGGCGGCGGAAAACAGAGTTTCGACCTGCGCGACATGGCGGTTCATCGACCCGCCGACATCGAGAAACAGCAAGACCTTGACCGCGTTGCGCCGCACGGGGCGGGTCCGCACGTCGAGCCAGCCTTGCGCGGCCGTGGCGCGGATCGTGCCGTCGAGGTCGAGCTCTTCTGTCGCGCCGTCGCGGGCCCAGTGCCGCAGGCGGCGCAGCGCGACCTTGATGGCGCGTGTGCCAAGCTCTCCGCTGTCGTCGAGGTCGCGGAACACGCGCCGGTCCCAGACCTTGACCGCGCGGCCCTCGCGCCCGGTCTCCTGCCCGATGCGCACACCCTCGGGGTTGTAGCCCTGCGCGCCAAAGGGCGAGGTGCCGGCGGTGCCGATCCACTTCGACCCGCCCTGATGCCGCCCCTGCTGTTCGCGCAGGCGGTCGCGCAGCGCCTCCATCAGCGCGTCGAACCCGCCCAGCGCCGCGATCCCGGCCTTTTCGGCATCGGTCAGATTTTTCTCGGTCAGCTTGCGCAGCCAGTCATCGGGCAGGGCGAGCGCGTCGCGCACCTGCTGCGGGGTGAACTGTGCGAGCCCGCCGAAGGCAGTCGCAAAGGCGCGGTCGAACCGGTCGATCTGGCCTTCGTCCTTGACCAGCGTGCAGCGCGCGAGGTGGTAGAAGCCTTCGGGGTCATGTGTCGCGAGGCCGGCCCGCAGGGCCGCGAGAAAGCTCAGGTATTCGCGCAGCGACACCGCCACTCCGCCCTGCCGCAACGCCGCGAGAAAGGGCAGGAACATCGCGCTGCCTCAGGCCATGCTGCGCTCGATGAAGATCAGCGCGAACATGCCCAGCACGCCGAAGATGATGGCAAAGACCGCCGCCCATTGCAGCATGTCAAGCGCCCGGCCCCCGCGCATCCGCGCGCTGATGGCCCCAAGGACCGCGCCGATCAGCAGCCCTGCCAGCGGATAAATCATCGTGTCAGCCCCGGTTGCGCGGGTTCAGGCTCGCGATTTCGCGCAATCTGGCCCGGACGTTGCGTTCAGAGCCGAAGCCGTAGCGCGCCCATCCCAGACTGTCCAGCCGCACCGCGGCCGCTTCGGCGCTGCGCCCTTGCAGGTCGAGCGCCTCGGCGCGGAACATCATGAGCGTCGCGAGCAGGGACGCGTTCTCGTGCCCGGCGGCGACGGGGATCGCGCGTTCGACCAGTGACAGCGTGTTCTCGGCATCGCCCGAACTCAGCGCAAAGGCGGCAAGCTGCACCGCGACCGTGGCCTCGTGGATCTGGGTCAGCGGCGCGGCGCGGTAGGTGCGCGCGGCTTCGGCAAAGGAGGCCAGCGCCACGTCGGGGTCATTGCCCACCTGCAGCCGCCCATAGGCGTAGAGGGCAAAGCCGCGGCGCGGCCCGTCCCAGCCGTAGGCGCGGGCCAGGTTGATCGCCTCTTCCGCCGCCTGCCGTTTGCGTGCGGGGGCGGGGCCGGCGGACAAGGCCAGTTCGACCGCGTCGATCCAGTCGCGCGAGGTGTCGTTGATCGGGCCCGAGGCCGGCCGTTCGCCCGCCGGATTGAGCCGGGCAAGCAGCGCGGGGAGCCGCACGGCGACCTCGCCCCGGGTCATGCCGTTGCGCAGTTCGGGGGAATAATAGGCCCGCAGGATCAGCATGTCGAAGCCGGTCAGCACCGCATGGATGTTGTCGTCGTTGAACACCGAATCGGGCAGGCGGTAGAGGTCGTTGAGCGGGCCGAGCGCCTGCGCGAGCTCTTCATGCAGGCAATCGCGGATCTCTTGCGGGGCGACGTCCGAGGGCACGAAGATCGCCGCGCGGTCGCGCCGGGTGAGCGTGGTCCAGTCCACCTGCGGGGTGCGGCGGGCGGTCTTGAACTCCTCCCAACTCGCCACGCGGGGCACCACGAAACAGGCGGCGCGCGGCACGGCGCGTTGCAGCACATCGCGCGGGATCGCCTCGATCACGATATTGGCATCGGGCGCGCCGGTGAGAAAGATGTCGATCTCCGCCTCGTTGCGCAGCCGGCCGAGCAGCGCGCGCAGGTCGGGCACGAGGCTCGCCGGCACGTCACCGGTGACGCGCACCGAGACCGGCGCGACAAAGCGGGTCATCACCGGCACGGCGCGGCCGCTCTCCATCCGGAAGGCGAGGTCGAGGAAATCCTGCGCGATCTCGGCATTGGCGCGCGCGGGCGCCGGGGCCTGTGCGATACCGAAGTCGCGCATCGGCGGCAGGCTCTCTGTCATGGAGAGCGCGCGCGAGGGCGGCGCCTCGGGCGGCATGGGGGTGCAGGCCGACATCGTGGCCAGCGCGATCACGGCTAGTCGGCGCAGTCGGCGGCTCATGCGGCAGACCGGCAAAATCGTGTTGCGGCGGCGCGCGCACCGGCCGCTGCGACGGGCATGTAGGCCTCGGTCATCTGTCACTCCTCGTTCCTCGACCCCGACATGCCAACGGAGTGCGGCCCGGATGCGGAAACAATGGGGCAATGACAAGACCACACCCCTAACCCGTTGCGGGTGAATGTGCCGTTAACGCCGGGATAAAATCACGCGCTGTCGCAACAATCGGCATGGTTGTCTGCCATTGTTGCGCGGATGGCGCAGGAGCTTAGTGGTGGATGAAAATCGGGCCGCAAGATGTTGATCTGACACTGTTGCCGGCTTTGCAACACAATCGGGGCGACACGAATCAGCGCCGCCCGCGCGCGGCAAAGGCCAGCCGTTCGAACAGGTGCACGTCCTGTTCGTTCTTGATCAGCGCGCCATGCAGCCGGGGCAGGATCGCGCCCGCCTCCTGGCGCAGATCCTCGGCGCTCAGGTCCTCGGCGAGCAGCAGCTTGAGCCAGTCGAGCATCTCCGAGGTCGAGGGTTTCTTGCGCAGACCCGGTGTATCGCGCAGCGCCATGAATTGCGCCAGCGCGGTGCTCAGCAACGCCTCCTTGATGCCGGGATGGTGGACCGCGACGATGCGCGCGAGCGTCTCGGCGTCGGGAAAACGGATGTAATGAAAGAAACAGCGCCGCAGAAAGGCGTCGGGCAGCTCCTTTTCATTGTTCGAGGTGATGATGACCACAGGCCGGTGGGCGGCGCGCACCGTCTCGCCGGTCTCGTAGATGTGGAACTCCATCCGGTCGAGCTCCTGCAACAGGTCATTGGGAAACTCGATATCGGCCTTGTCGATCTCGTCGATCAGCAGAACCACCCGGCCGGGCGCGGCAAAGGCCTCCCACAGCTTGCCGCGGCGCAGGTAGTTGCGCACGTCATGCACCCGCGCATCGCCCAACTGGCTGTCGCGCAGCCGGCCTACCGCGTCATATTCATAAAGCCCCTGCTGCGCGCGCGTGGTTGATTTCACATGCCATTCGATCAACGGCATCCCCAGCGCTGCGGCGACCTGGCGGGCCAGTTCGGTCTTGCCGGTGCCCGGCTCGCCCTTGACCAGCAGCGGGCGTTCCAGCGTCACCGCCGCATTGACCGCGATCGCCAGATCGTCCGAGACGACATAGCTCTGCGTGCCGCTGAAATGCATGACGGGGCCATCCTTCTGCCTGTTCCGGACGCGAGCCTAGCACGCGGGCCGGCAGCCGCAACGCGGCATCACAACACGGAAATCGGGGGGTGACACTCTGAAAGCAACAGAGTATTGCAGCGCCAATCAGAGGGGTGCGCCGGATGACTGGTAACCTGGACATGCCAGCCTTTGGCGGGACAGAGGGAGCAGACATGAAAGCCGAGGTTTTCCTGCCGGACGACTACAGTCCTGCCGAGGACGAGCCGTTCATGAACGACCGTCAGCTCGAATATTTCCGCCGCAAGCTGATCCAGTGGAAGGCGGACCTGATGTCCGACAGCCGCGACACCGTCGCCGGGATGAAGGACCAGACCCGCAACATCCCCGATATCGCCGACCGCGCGTCCGAGGAAACCGACCGCTCGATCGAGTTGCGCACCCGCGACCGCCAGCGTAAGCTGGTGTCCAAGATCGACGCTGCCTTGCGCCGGATCGACGAGGGCGAATACGGCTATTGCGAGATCACCGGCGAGCCGATCAGCCTCAAGCGGCTCGACGCGCGCCCGATTGCCACCATGAGCCTCGAGGCACAGGAACGGCATGAACGCCGCGAAAAGGTCCACCGCGACGACTGAGGCCCGCCATAGCGCCGGTCATAACGCCGGTCGCCGCGTCACGATCGTGGGCGGCGGGATCGGCGGGCTCACGGCTGCGCTGGCCTTTGCCCGGGGCGGGGCCGATGTCACGGTGCTCGAACAGGCCGCCGCGATCACCGAGGTCGGCGCGGGCCTGCAACTCGCCCCCAATGGCGCGGCGCCGCTGGGCGCGCTGGGTCTGACCAATGTGCTGCATATGGCCGGGATCCGCGCGCAGAGGGTAGAGCCGACCGATGCGCTCACCGGGCGCACGATTGCGCAGTTCGACCTGACCCGCCTGACCGGACAACCCTACCGTTTCCTGCATCGCGCCGAACTGATCGACATCCTGCTCACGGCAGCCTGCGATGCCGGGGTGACGCTGCGCACCGGGGCAAAGGTGGTGGGCGTCGATGCGGCGGGGGCGATCACCCTGGCCCATGGCGCGATGCCGCAAGCCGACCTGACGGTTGGCGCGGACGGGCTGCATTCGCTCATGCGCCCGGCGCTCAACGGCGAGGCCAAGGCATTCTTTACCCGGCAGGTCGCCTGGCGCGCGGTCATCGCCCATGACGCGCCGCCCGTCGCGCGGATCTGGATGGCGCCCGGGCGGCATGTGGTCACCTATCCGCTCACGCGGGGGCGGCTCAACATCGTGGCGGTGCGCGAACAGGACGACTGGTCGCCCGAAGGCTGGACGAATACCGACACGCCCGCGGCGTTCCAGGCGGCCTTTGCCGATCTGTGCCCCGACCTGCGCGCCCTGCTCGACAAGGTGACGGATGTGCGGCTCTGGGGCCTCTTTCGCCACCCGGTCGCGGCGCGCTGGCATGGCGAGGCCTGCGCCATTCTGGGCGATGCCGCGCATCCGACGCTGCCGTTTCTGGCGCAGGGCGCGAACCTCGCCATCGAGGATGCCTATGTGCTGGCGACCTGCTGCGATCGCAGCGCCGACCTGCCCGCCGCGCTCGCCCGCTACCAGGCTCTGCGGCGCGACCGGGTGGTGCGCGCGATCAACGGCGCCAATGCCAATGCGGTCAACTATCACCTCGCCGGTCTGCGCCGGTTCGCCTCGCACGCCGCCTTGCGGGCGGTGAGCCGGGTGTCGCCGGGGCTGTTCCTGCGGCGGATGGACTGGCTCTATGGCCATGACGTGACGCGCGGCTGAGGCGGCCTAGGCGTCGATCTCGACCCAGACCGGCACATGGTCCGATGGTTTTTCGCGTCCGCGCACATCCGCCTCGATCCAGCAGTCCTGCAACAGGTCGGCCGCTTGCGGGCTCAGCAGATGGTGGTCGATGCGGATGCCGTCGTTGCGGTCATAGGCGCCGGCCTGATAGTCCCAGAAGCTGTAGTGCCCCGCCCCGTTGACCCGCGCGCGGAACGCCTCGGTCAGCCCCATGTTCAGCAACCGGCGAAAGGCGGCGCGGCTTTCGGGGCGAAAAAGCGCATCCTCGCGCCAGGCCTCTGGGCGCGCGGCATCCTCGGCCTGCGGGATCACGTTGTAATCGCCCGCAAAGATCACCGGCTCTTCGGTGGCAAGCAGCACCGCCACGCGCGCCGCCATCCGGTCCATCCAGGCGAGCTTGTAGTCGTATTTCGGCCCCGGCGCGGGGTTGCCATTGGGCAGGTAGAGCCCGCACAGCCGCACCGCGCGCCGCCCCACCACCGTCGCCTCGATCCAGCGCGCCTGGTCGTCGCCCTCGTCGCCCGGCAGGCCGCGCGTCACATCCTCGAGCGGCAGTTTCGACAGGATCGCGACCCCGTTGAAGCTCTTTTGCCCATGGGTTTCAACGTTATAGCCCATATCCTCGAACAGCGCGCGGGGAAAGCTCCCGTCTTGCGACTTGATCTCCTGCAAGAGCGCGACATCGGGCTGGGCGTCGCCCAGCCAGGCGGGCAGCGCCTCGATCCGCGCCTTGATCCCGTTGATGTTGAATGTCGCGATCTTCATGGCCGCTCTCCCTGTTGCGGCCTTGCTTGCCACATTCCGCGCGCCGCGTCAGCCCCGCAGCGCGTTCAGCCAGTTCTGGAATTCGCGCGTGTCGGGGGCCAGCGCCACCGCCTTTTCCGCGGCCGCGACCGCAGCGGGGATGTCGCCCTGCGTCTTCAGCACAGCGCTGAGCGCGCGCAGGCTGCGCGGGGCGAACTGGCCGGGCAGGGCGGCGGCCTCGCGCAGCAGGCGCAAGGCCTCGTCATGCGCGCCCTGCTTCGCGAGCAATTCGCCCAGCCGGGTGAGCGGCTTGGCCCGCCGTTGCGCCGCCGAGACCTCGACCGCGCGACGTGCATGGAGGATGGCGCTGTCGGCTTCGCCCGCCTGTGACGCGATCCGCGACAGCAGCAGCAGCAGGTTCATGTCACGCGGTGTGCTGGCCAGCGCCGCCTCGACCAGCGCGCGGGCCTCGGCGCCGCCGTCAGCCGCCAGCAGCGCGGTTGCAAGCGAAAGGGTAAAGCCCGCATCGGCCGGATAGATCGACAAGGCGCGCCGCGCCAGCGCCTGCACCTGCGCGCCGTCCTTGTCGCGCTGCGCCAGCCCGATGGCGAGCTGGAAATAGAGCCGCGCGCGCGCCTCCATCGCGGTCAGACGGTCGATCCAGTCGCGTGCGGCCTCGCGGCCATATTGCGCGGTGAGGATGCCGGCATAATGGACAAACCCGCCTTCCTCGCCAGTCTCGCGCAGCACCGCTTCCATTTGCGCCAGCGCCGCCGCCGCCTGCGGCTGGGTCGCGTCGAAAGCAAAGTTCGACGGATAGTCATTGGCCCCGCGGGTCAGCACCACGCCATCCGCCATCAGGTCGATCCGGCAAAGGTCGCGCGCCTGGCCGTGCAGCGTGGCGCGCGGGAAATGCACCGCGATCTCGCGGTGATCGACCGCGATGAACCGCGCGCGGATGTCGGCGGCCAGCGCGCCCTCGGGACGGCCCGCGATGCGCAGGCTCTCGCCCTCGGCCAGCGCCGCAAAGGCCTCGGCCAGCGCGGCGGGCGTGATATCGGCGACCACCGTGCGGGTGGCGTCGGGGATGCGCGCGACCTTGTGCAGCGCGATCATGTTGTGAAAGCGGGTGACGCAGGCCACATCGGCCACCAGCGGATCGGCGTCCTGCCCGAGCCGCGCGGCGATCTCCGCAAAATAGCCCACCGAATTGGGCGCCTCGAGGTCGAGAGAGCCGCCAAAGCGCGGAAAGAACGCGGTCTGCACATCTTCGGCCACATAGAGGCCGCCGGCGGCCATGGTCGGAAACAGCAGGCCATAGCTTTCCACCACATGTTCGTTGCGGTGGCTGCCATCGTCGATGATGATGTCGAAGGGACCGCGTGTCGCCACGACTTCGGCCAGGAAATCGGCGTCGATCTGGCTGCCCCGCAACACCGCCACGCGCGGGCCAAGGGCGAGCGCCTTGGTCTGGATGTCGATCCCGGTGATCTGCCCTTGCGGGAAATAGTCGCGCCACATGGCGAGCGACTGGCCACCCCGGTCGGCATCCTGATAGCCGCCAACCCCGATTTCGAGCAGACGGATGGGCCGGTCGCGCAGAGGCGCAAACAACTGGTGATAGCGCGGCGTATAGTCGTGCAGGCCGAATTTGTCGGTGCCGTGGCGGATCGCCAGTTCTGACAAGGGATCAATCATTACGCACCGCCTGTATTGCTGCCATTTCGGAAACAATAGCGGGGCAGGCGCGCGGCCCGCAAGGCTCAGATCGAAAACGACGTGCCGCAGCCGCAAGAGCTTGTCGCGTTGGGGTTGTCGATGACAAAGCGCGCGCCGATCAGCTCTTCGCTGAAGGTGATCGTGGCCCCCGCCAGAAACGGCAGCGAGACCGGATCGACCAGCACCCGTTCGCCCGCACCCTCCAGGATCAGGTCGTCGGGCTTGGCCTCGTCGAGGGCGATGTCGTATTGAAAACCGGAACATCCCCCGCCTTCGACCGCGACGCGCAGCGCCTTGCCCTGCGCGCCCGCGCCGATCTCGGCCAGACGTTCAAAGGCGCGTGGGGTGACTTTGGGGGGCAGGGTCAGGGTCATGGCGCATCTCCGGGTGACAGGGGGAACATAGGCGCTGCACGGGGGCAGGACAATGCCCGCGATCTGCGCTAACAAGGGGCAACAACAATGGGACACATGATGCACGCCGCCTATGCCTGCCTGCCCGGCCAAAGCCGGGGGCGCCTGTTTGCCGAGGAAGAAAGCACCTTCCGCTCGCCCTTTCAGCGCGACAGGGACCGGATCATCCATGCCAGCGCCTTTCGCCGGCTCAAACACAAGACGCAGGTGTTCATCGAACATGAGGGCGACTATTTCCGCACCCGCCTCACCCATTCCATCGAGGTGGCGCAGGTCGCGCGCACGGTGGCGGCGGCGCTGGGGCTGAATGTGGAACTGACCGAGGCCGTGGCGCTGGCGCATGACCTCGGCCACCCGCCCTTTGGCCATACCGGCGAGGATGCGCTCAATGCCCTGATGGCGCCCTATGGCGGGTTCGACCACAATGCGCAGGCGATCCGCATCGTCACCTCGCTCGAGCGGCATTATGCCGAATGGGACGGGCTGAACCTGACATGGGAAACGCTCGAAGGGATTGCCAAGCATAACGGCCCGGTGCGCGACCCGGTCCCCTATGCGCTGGCCGATTACAACGCGCGTCATGACCTCGAACTGTCCACCCATGCCAGCGCCGAGGCGCAATCGGCGGCCATTGCGGACGACATCGCCTATAACCACCACGACCTGCATGACGGATTGCGCGCCGAGCTGTTCTCGACCGACGATCTGGCCGAATTGCCCGTGCTGCACGACTGTTTTGCAGAAGTTGACCGCAAATATCCCGGTCTCAACTATTACCGCCGCCGGCACGAGGCGCTGCGGCGGTTCTTTGGCGTGCTGGTCGAGGATGTGATCGGGCTGAGCCGCCGCAATATCGCAGACCTCGGTCCGGCCTCGGCCTCTGACATCCGCCACGCGGGGCGGATGCTGGTGCAGTTCACGCCGGCGCTCTGGGCCGATCTCAGGGTGATCCGCGAGTTTCTCTTTCACCGCATGTATCGGGCGCCTGCCGTGGTCGCAATGCGCGCCGAAGTGACGCAGGTCGTGCATGACCTCTTTCCGCTGTTCATGGCGCAGCCGGACGAGCTGCCGAAACAATGGCGCAAGGATGTGGCCGAGGCCGCCGCAGGCCCGGGGGGCGAAACCGCGCTGGCGCGGATCGTGGCCGATTACATCGCCGGCATGACCGACCGCTTTGCGATCGAGACCCACGCCCGGCTCTTGGGCAGCGATATGGTGGACCGGACCCGCGCCCTGCGGGGATAGGGCGGCACGTTGACGCGCCCGTTTGCCGTGGTAAACCCGCCCAATGCCTCTGAAAGGGGCCAAGAGGACCGTGAGATGAACCTGTTTACCGAAATCCGGGCGCTTGTGCTCGACTGTCTGGACGCGATGGTGGCCGAGGGCACGCTGCCCCAGGGGCTGTCCTGGGACGCCGTGGCGGTCGAGCCGCCCCGCGATGCCGGGCATGGCGACATGGCGACCAATGCCGCGATGGTGCTGGCCAAACCCGCCGGGATGCCGCCGCGCGCCATCGCCGATGCGCTGGCCCTGCGGCTCGCGGCCGACCCCCGCGTGACGCGGGCCGAGGTCGCGGGGCCGGGGTTCCTCAACCTGCGCCTCGCGCCCGCCGTCTGGCAAGGGGTGGTGCGCGCGGCGCTGACGGATACGGGCTTTGGCCGCTCGACCCTGGGGCAGGGGCGGCGCGTGAACGTCGAATATGTGAGCGCGAACCCCACCGGACCATTGCATGTGGGCCACACCCGCGGCGCGGTCTTTGGCGATGCGCTGGCCTCGCTGCTGGCCTATGCCGGCTGGGACGTGACGCGCGAATATTACATCAACGACGGCGGCGCGCAGGTCGATGTGCTGGCGCGGTCCGCCTATGAGCGCTACCGCGAGGCCTGCGGCCATGCGCCCGAGATCGCCGAGGGGCTTTATCCCGGCGACTATCTCGTGCCGGTGGGCGAGGCGCTGAAGGCGAAATACGGCGAGAGCCTGCTCGACAAGGGCGAGCAATACTGGCTCTCCGAGGTGCGCGAGTTTGCCACCGCCATGATGCTCGACATGATCCGCGACGACCTCGCGCAGTTGAACATCACGATGGACGTGTTCTTTTCGGAAAAGTCGCTCTATGGCACCGGCCGGATCGAGGCGGCGATTGCCGATCTCGACGCCAAGGGGCTGATCTATCGCGGCACGCTGGAACCGCCCAAAGGCAAGACGCCCGAGGATTGGGAACCGCGCGAGCAGACGCTCTTTCGCTCGACCGCGCATGGCGATGACGTGGACCGGCCGATCCAGAAATCGGACGGGTCCTGGACCTATTTCGCCCCCGACATCGCCTATCATTATGACAAGGTTTCCAGAGGCTTCGACGCCCTTATCGATGTGTTCGGCGCCGACCACGGCGGCTATGTCAAACGGATGAAGGCGGCGGTCGCGGCGCTGTCGGACGGGCGCGTGCCGGTCGATATCAAGCTCACCCAACTGGTCAAGCTGTGGAAGAACGGCGCGCCGTTCAAGATGTCGAAACGCGCGGGCAATTTCGTCACCCTGCGCGATGTGGTCGATCAGGTCGGCCCCGATGTGACCCGGTTCCACATGCTGACGCGCAAGAACGACGCGCCGCTCGACTTCGACTTTGACAAGGTGCTCGAGCAGTCCAAGGACAACCCGGTGTTCTATGTGCAATACGCCCATGCCCGCGTGCAATCGGTGCTGCGCAAGGCGGTCGAGGCGGGCGTGGCGGTCGATCACGCGAGCCTCGCCGCCGCCGATCTGGCCGGGCTGGCGCATGAGGCCGAACTCAAGCTCGCCCGCCAGATCGCCGAATGGCCACGCCTGGTCGAGATCGCCGCGCGCGGCAACGAGCCGCACCGGATCGCCTTTTACCTCTACGATCTGGCGTCCGACGTGCATTCGCTGTGGAACCGGGGCAATGACGACCCCAGCCTGCGGTTCCTGCAAGCGGGTGACAGCGGCATCACACAGGCGAAAATCGCCCTCATCGCTGCCGCAGCCGTTGTCATTTCGGCCGGTCTTGGTATTCTTGGCGTGACCCCGGCTGACGAGATGCGCTAAGCGCACGACGCCGCGCAGGTCGAGGCTTGGCAAGAGACGCCGCCGGGGGGCAACCTGCGGCGGCAGAGAGGCGGATATGGCAGAAGTTTCCGACGGGCCGATCACGGGCCGGGCTGCATCGCCTGTGGGTGCACCCATCGCATCATTCGTGCAATATGCGGGCGCGGCCGTGTCGCTGGCGCTTGTCGCGGGCGTCGGTGTCTGGGGCTACAAGCTGCTGGTGCGCGATGTGAACGGCATCCCGGTCGTCCATGCGATGGAAGGGCCGATGCGCGAGGCGCCGAGCAATCCCGGCGGCGAACTGCCGCTGCATACCGGGCTGGCCGTCAATGCCATTGCCGCCCTGGGCGAAGCCGCCCCGCCTGAGGACCGGCTGATCCTCGCCCCCGCTGTCGCGGGCCTCGCGCAGGAAGACCTCGAGGCGATGCCGATGGCCGAGGCGGAAGAGCGGCTTGCGGGCGACGACCCGCAGCAGGTGCCGGCGGCGCTCTCCGTCGCGACGCCCGAGCCCAGCCTCGAGGCCGTGGCCGAGCCGCTCGAGGAGGGTGTGGTCGAGCCGGTGATCGCAGAGACCGACCTGCCCGCCACCGATGGCCCCCTGTCGGCAGACGACATCCTCGCGCTGGCCGATGCCATCGCCGCCAATACCACGCCGCTGACCGACCTCGCCCCCGCGCCCGAACCGCTGGCAGAGGCGTCGCCCGCCGCGCGGGCGGTGCGCCCGATGCTGCGCCCGATGCAGCGCCCCGGTCTCGCTGACCCGGCCGTGCTGGCGTCCGGTCAGGGCACGGATAGCGCGGCGCCGGGCGGTGCGGCGATTGCCGTGATGACCGGGGACATCGCCATCGGCACCAGCCTCGTGCAGCTTGGCGCCTATGAGACACCCGAGATCGCGACGGCGGAATGGGCGCGGCTCGCCGGGCGCTTTGCGAGCTTTGTCGCGGGCAAGACGCCGGTCATCCAGCAGGCGACGAGTGGCGGGCGCACCTTCTTCCGGCTGCGCGCGATGGGGTTTGACACGCTCAGCGATGCGCGACGGTTCTGTGCGGCGCTGGTGGCCGAGGATGCGGCCTGCATCCCGGTCGTGGTGCGCTGATTGGTTGCCGCCGTCATATTTGGACCTGAAGAACGGCGCGTAACGCCATGGGAACGTGACTTTTTCCGTGATGTTGACCCTTGGGGCTTCATACTCTTTGCCCGCAATGTGGACAGCCCTGACCAGCTTTGCCGGCTGACAGCCGACCTGCGCGCGGCGGTGGGGCGCGAGGCGCCGATCCTGATCGACCAGGAGGGCGGGCGCGTGCAGCGGATGCGCGCGCCGCTCTGGCGCGACTACCTGCCCGCGCTCGACCAGATGGCCCTCGCCCGCGACCCGCTGCGCGCGCAATGGCTGCGCAACCGGCTGATCGCCGAGGAACTGCACGCCGTGGGCATCGACGTGAACTGCGCGCCCCTCGCCGATCTGGTCGAGGAGGCCACGCATCCGGTGCTGCGCAATCGTCTCTATGGGGCGGATGTGGCGACCGTGGTGGCTGCCGCGCGCGCCTGCGCCGCAGGCTTGCTTGCGGGCGGTGTGCTGCCGGTGCTCAAGCATATTCCCGGCTATGGCCGCGCCGCGGTGGACAGCCACCATGACCTGCCGCGCGTGTCCGCCCCGCGCGCAGCACTTGACGCGCGCGATTTCGCGCCGTTCCGCGCGCTCTGCGACATGGCCATGGGCATGACCGCGCATATCGTCTTTGATGCCATCGACGCAGGCGCGCCCGCGACCACGTCGCCCGCGATGATGCGCGTGATCCGCGAGGATATCGGCTTTGCCGGTCTCATCATGACCGACGACCTGTCGATGCAGGCGCTGAGCGGGACACTGGCAGAGCGCGCGGCGGCCTCGCTCGCGGCGGGCTGCGATGTGGTGCTGCATTGCAACGGCATCCCCGCCGACATGATGCAGGTCGCAGGCGCCACGGCGCCGCTCTCTGCGCTGGCGACGGGCCGGGCCGCCGCCGCATTGGCGCAGCGTCATACGCCCGACCCGGTTGACACAAAGGCGCTGGCCGCAGAGCTGGACGCCCTGCTGGAGGGCGCATGAGCACATTCGAGGAGGACCACGCCCGGGTCAGCGAACGGCTCGCCGCCGAGGCGCTGATCGTCGATGTGGACGGCTACGAGGGGCCGCTCGACCTGCTGCTGACGCTCTCGCGCACGCAAAAGGTGGACCTGCGGCAGATTTCGATCCTCGCGCTGGCCGAGCAATACCTGGGTTTCATCGCCAAGGCGCATAACCTGCGCATCGAGCTGGCCGCCGATTACCTGGTGATGGCGGCCTGGCTCGCGTTTCTCAAATCGCGCCTGCTGCTGCCGCCCGACCCCACCGCCGACGGCCCCTCGGGCGAGGAACTGGCCGCGCATCTGGCGTTCCAGCTCGAACGGCTTCAGGCGATGCGCGAGGTGGCGGCCAAGCTGATGGCGCGCGACCAGCTCGGGCGCGACTTCTTTGCGCGCGGCCTGACCGAGGATGTCGCCCGCGTGCGCCGCGTGACCTGGAGCGCGTCGCTGCTCGACCTGATGCAGGCCTATGCCCGGATCCGCACCCGCGACGATTTCCGCCCCTTCGTGCTCGACCGCGGCCATGTGATGACGATGGAGCAGGCGCTCGAGCGGATGCGCGGGCTCATTGGCTATGCGGGCGAGTGGACCGATATTGCGGCCTATCTGCCCGAGGATTGGGCGGCCGACCCGCTGCGCCGCCGGTCCACCACGGCGGCGACCTTTGTCGCCTCGCTCGAACTGGCCAAGGAAGGCCGGATCGAGATCCGGCAGGCGGACATGTTCGCGCCGATCCAGATCCGCAAGAGGATGCCGCCCGATGGCTGACAGGAACGAGGCGGAACCGACGCTCTTCAAGGCGCCGCCGATGGCCGAGCAGGAGCGCATGGTCGAGGCGATCCTCTTTGCCACGACCGATCCGATGACGGTGGCGGCGCTCGCGGGGCGGATGCCGCATGGCTGCGACCCTGCCGAGGCGCTGGTGCACCTGCGCCGCCGCTACGAGGGGCGCGGCGTGGGCGTGGTGCGCGTGGGCGACGGCTGGGCGATCCGCACCGCGCCCGACCTCGGTTTTCTGATGCAGAAAGAGGTGGTCGAGACGCGCAAGCTGTCGCGTGCCGCAATCGAGACGCTGGCGATCGTGGCCTACCACCAGCCCGTCACCCGCGCCGAGATCGAGGAGATCCGTGGGGTGTCGGTCAGTCGCGGCACGGTCGATCAGCTGATCGAGATGGAGTGGATCCGCTTTGGCCGGCGCAAGATGACGCCGGGGCGCCCGGTGACATTCGTGGTCACCGACCAGTTCCTTGCCCATTTCGGGCTCGAGACGGCGCGCGACCTGCCGGGGCTCAAGGAATTGCGCGCGGCGGGCCTGCTCGACAACCGGCCGCCGCCGGGGATGGTGCCACTTTCGGCTGGCGAGGAAGAGGACAGCGACGACAGCCAGCCCGAGTTGTTCGGAGACTGACGGGGGTGCTGCTGCGCCGCGTCATCCGCGCCCTGCGCCTGATGCGCCGCGTGGGGCGGATCCGGGAGGGTAGGGGTTTCCCGACCTGCCTGCGGATTTACCTGAACGGCATTCTTTGCTACCGTTTGACTCATTAAGATAGAACTTGCCCTGTTTTGGGCGGCCTGCATTTTAACCGGAACGGATTTCACGATGTCATTGCGTGATCCGCGCGAACGCGCGATCCAGACCCTTTGCTATGAAACTGGCAGTGCGGCAATTTCGCTGCCGTTCTATCTTCTCCTCTTCGGCTCCGGCCTGAACGAAGGGCCGCTCCTTTTTGCGGCGCTCACTCTGGCCTGCCTGATCTGGACACCGCTGCACAACACCGCCTTTGACAGGATCGACCTCGCCCTGACCGGCCGGGCGGCGAGCGACCGGCCGCAGCACCTGCGCGTGCTGCATGCGCTGACGCATGAGGCGACAGCGGTCATCGCGACGCTGCCCCTGATCATGTGGATTGGCGGCTTTGGTTTCTGGGATGGGCTGGCGGCCGATATGGGGCTGACGCTGTTCGATGCGATTTATGCCTATCTGTTCCATCTGGGCTATGACCATTGGCGGCCTGTCACGCGGTGCAAGGGCGCTTTGCCGGAACCCGGTTGCGGCAATTGACTCAGGTCAGTGTGCGGCTGTCCGAGCCTTGCTAGGATGGGCGCATTCTCTCCCCCTGGAAAAAGGAATATCCCTTGTCAGTTGTAACCCGTCAATCATCCACGCCGAACGTGCTCGGCCTTGGCGTTCTCGCCGGTCTTGCCGGTGGTCTGGCCGAAATCCTGTGGATTTCCGGCTTCATGTCCGCTGTCGGCGGCAATGCGGGGCAGGTCGCCTCTGCCGTCACGGCGACCGTTGCACCATCACTGGGCGCAGCAGGCTTTGCGGCCGGGCTGGGTCTGGTCCTGCACATGTCGCTGGCCATAGGCCTCGGCGTGCTGGTTGCGTTGATCCTGCGCCGCGCCGTGCCGCGTCTTGCCGGCACCCTGGCCGAAGCCGCGATCCTGGTGGTGATTTTGGCCGCCGTCTGGGCCACCAATTTCTTTGTGGTGCTGCCAGTGATGAACCCCGCCTTTGTGCACATTGTGCCCTTGCCGGTGAGCCTTGTGTCCAAGCTCCTGTTCGGCCTCGCGGCGGCTGCGGTGTTCTGGGCCAGTGCGCGGCGCCGCGCCTGAAGCGATCAGTCCGGGCGGGTCACACCGCCCGGAAATGTTTCGACAGCTTGAGCCCCTGGCCCTGATAATTCGACGCGATGTCGCGGCCATAAAGCATGTCGGGCACCGCCGCCATCGCCTCGTAAACCAGACGCCCCACAACCTGACCGTGTTCGAGCACAAAGGGCGCCTCGTGGCAGCGCACTTCGAGCACGCCGCGCGAGCCCGCGCCGCCTGCCGCCGCATGGCCGAAACCGGGGTCGAAAAAGCCCGCGTAATGCACCCGGAATTCGCCCACCATGGCGAGGTAGGGCGCCATTTCGGCGGCGCAGTCGGGCGGGATCGTGACCGCCTCGCGACTCACCAGAATGTAGAAGGCGCCGGGGTCGAGGATGATGCTGGCGTCGCTGCCGTGCACCTCTTCCCAGAACGCGGCCGCAGGGTAATGGCCGATCAGGTCAAGGTCGATCACCCCGGTATGCGGCTTGGCGCGGTAGCCGACCAGCGTGCCGGCAAGGGGCGCGAGGTCAACCGAGAACCCCAGCCCGTCGCTGATGACAGCCTCGCCCGAGACCAGCGGGCTGGCGGCATGGCGCGCGCGCAGCGCCGCGTCGGACAGCACCGCCTGGCCTTTGCGAAACCGGATCTGGTTGAGCCGCATCCCCGCCCGCACCAGCACCGAAAACGACCTTGGGCAGATCTCGGCATAAAGCGGGCCGTGGTAGCCCGCGGGGATCCGGTCGAACTCGGTCCCGCCATCGATGATCGTGCGGGTGAGCAGATCGAGCCGCCCGGTCGAGGATTTGGCATTGGCCACCGCCTGCACGCCGGCAGGCAGGGCGAGCCCCTCAAGCAGCGGCACGACATAGACGCAACCTTTCTCCAGCACCGCGCCCTGGGACAGGTCCACGCGGTGCATCTCGAAATCGGCGATGCGGTCGGCCACGCGGCGCCCTGCGCCGGCGAGAAACGAGGCACGCACGCGGTAGGCGACATGCCCCAGCCGCAGGTCGAGCGAGGCCGGTTGCACCTGTTGCGGGGTCACATCGGGGCTGGCCGTGATCTGCCCCGCCGCGATCATCGCGCGGATGGACTGGCTTGGCAGCACGCCTGTCATCTCGGGCCCCCCGGTTGCAGTTACAAAAACGCCCGCCGCGGCGAACCGGGCGGGCGGTTTTTTGGTCGGGCTAGCAGGACTTGAACCTGCGACCTTCCGTCCCCCAGACGGACGCGCTACCAGGCTGCGCTATAGCCCGACTGGCGACGTTCATAGCGGTTTCGCGGGGGAGGGCAAGCGGGAAAAAGCAGTGCAGGAGGGCAGGTCGTCGCATCACCCGCATGCTCAGCCCTGCTCTTGCCGCATCTTGTCGCGCAACCGTTCGAGCCGCAGCACGAGCGGCGCAATCGCCGCCGATTTCCCGCGCAGCCGCCGCGGGTCGGTGGCGAGCACAAGGGCCAGCAGGTCGTCCTGTGCCGCTGTCGCGCGGGCAGGCGCGGCCTCGGGCAGGGTGCGGGCCGGCTTGCGCAGGATCGCCCCGGCCGGGGCAGAGGGCAGCGGCGACGGGGTGGTCGGCGGGGTGGTCGACGGGGCGGGTGCTGTCGAATAGGGAGCTGGCGACGGGCTTGCTGGCGACGGGCTTGCTGGCGGCGGGCTTGCTGGCGACGGGCTTGCTGGCGACGGGCTTGCTGGCGACGGGCTTGCTGGCGACGGGCTTGCTGGCGAATGGGCGAGGCTTCCTTCGACGGCGATAGCGTCGCCGTCATCGCTTTCCGGCTGGGGGCCCAATGCCGCGACATGGCGCACGCCCAGATCACGGATCACCCTCTGCGCGCCCTTGATGGTCATGCCCTGGTCATGCAGCAGGGTCTTGATCCCGCCCAGCAGCGCCATGTCCTCGGGGCGGTAATAGCGGCGGCCACCGGCGCGTTTGACAGGTTTGATCTGCGGAAACTTGCTTTCCCAGAAGCGCAGGACATGGGCGGGCGTCTCGAGCCAGTCGGCCACTTCGCTGATGGTGCGAAAGGCGTCGCGGGATTTGGCCATGTCCTGGCGCCCCTACTTGTTGCCCGACGCGACGCGGTCCTTCATCAGATGCGATGAGCGGAAGGTCAGAACGCGGCGCGGGTGGATCGGCACCTCTTCGCCGGTCTTGGGATTGCGCCCGATGCGGGCGGCCTTGTCGCGGACCGAGAATGTGCCGAAGGACGAGATCTTGACCGTTTCGCCCGCGACCAGCGCATCCGAGATATGCCGCAACACCGCCTCGACCAGCGTGGCGCTGTCGTTGCGTGACAGGCCCACTTCGTTGTGGACAGCCTCGGCCAGATCCATCCGTGTCAGCGTCTTTTCCGCCATGTCCATCCCCCTGTTTTCACGATCCTAGGGCAACGGGCATTTTAGAGTCAATATCAAGGGCTTGTCGCGCGCCTTTCACAGGCGGTCTGCCGCTACCAGCGCAGCACCACGGCGCCCCAGGCGAGGCCGCCGCCGATCGCCTCTGTCACCACCAGATCGCCCGGCTTGATCTGCCCGCGCTGCACGCCCACCGACAGCGCCAGCGGGATCGAGGCCGCCGAGGTGTTGCCATGGTCCTGCACTGTCACCACCACCCGCTCCATCGGCACCTGCATGCGCTGCGCGGTGGCGGTGATGATGCGCAGATTGGCCTGATGCGGCACGATCCAGTCCACATCCGCGCCCGTCAGCCCCACCTTGTCCAGCGCGGCATGGGCGGTTTGTGCAAGCTTTTCAACGGCATGGCGAAAGACCTCTTTCCCCTCCATCCGCAGCCGCCCGGTGGTCTGGGTGGACACGCCGCCATCGACATAAAGCAGGTCGCGGTAGCTGCCGTCGGAATGCAGGTCCATGGCAAGGATGCCGCGGTCGTCGGTCGTGCCGCTGCCCTCCTGCGCCTCGAGCACCAGCGCACCCGCGCCGTCACCGAACAGGACGCAGGTGGACCGGTCCTCCCAATCCATGATGCGCGAGAATGTCTCGGCCCCGATCACCAGCACCCGGCGCGCCTGCCCCGAGAGGATCATCGCGTTCGCGGTCGAGAGGGCAAAGACGAATCCCGCGCAAACAGCCTGGATATCAAAGGCATAGCCGTTGGAGTTGCCAAGCGCGTTCTGCACCATCGTCGCCGCCGACGGGAATGTCAGGTCAGCGGTCGAGGTGGCAAGGATGATCGCGTCGATATCTGCCCCGTCCATCTCTGCGGCGGCCAGAGCCGCGCGCGCCGCGCGGGTGGCGAGGTCGGATGTGGTCTGCCCGTCGGCCGCGAAATGCCGACGCTCGATGCCCGAACGCGTGCGGATCCATTCGTCAGACGTGTCGAGCGACGCCTCGAATTCCGAATTCGGCACAACGCGGTCAGGCAGATAATGCCCGACACCACGGACCACGGCACGAATCGTCATGGTGTTCCTTCAGCCCCTGTCCCGGTTGCCGCGCTGTCCTGCGCGCCATCCCCGGGCCCCATCTGCGCGGCATCTTGGGCAAGGCTGACCGCAGTTGCAACCCGTGCCGCCAGCTTGTCGGAAAAGCCGCTCTGCGCGAGCTTGTAGGACAGATGCAGCGCCGCGGCGATCCCGGTCGCATCGGCAGAGCCGTGGCTCTTGATCACGGTGCCGTTGAGGCCGAGGAACACGCCGCCATTGACGCGGCGCGGGTCGATGCGTTTCTTGAGCCGGCCCAGCGAGGTCATGGCGAGCAGCGCCGCGATGCGCGACAGCGGGGTCTTGTTGAAGGCCTCGCGCAGCAGGCCCGAGATCAGGTTCGCGGTGCCTTCGCCGGTCTTGAGCGCGACATTGCCGGTAAAGCCATCGGTGACGATCACATCGACCCGCGCCGCGGGCAGGTCGCCGCCTTCGACAAAGCCGATATAGGCGAAATCGCCCTGCGGCGCCGCGCGTGCGATCAGGTCATGCGCGAGCTTGAGCTCTGCGCGGCCCTTGTGTTCCTCGACGCCGACATTGAGCAGGCCGACGCGCGGATGCGCGATGCCCAGACCGTTGCGCGCATAGGAGGCGCCCATCAGGGCATAGGTCAGCAGGTCGTCCTGATCGGCGCGGATATCGGCGCCGGCATCGAGCATGACGTTGAACCCGGCCGGATTGCGCGACGGCCAGAGACAGGCGATGGCGGGGCGGTTCACGCCTTCGGCCTTGCGCAGGCGCACCATGCTCACCGCCATCAGCGCGCCGGTATTGCCGCAGCTGATGCAGACCGAAGCCGCGCCCGAGCGCACCGCATCAATGGCGGACCACATCGAGGTGTTCTTGCCATGGCGCATGATCTGGCTGGGCTTGTCGGCCATCGCCACGACGTCGGGTGCGTGCACGATGGTCACCTGATCGCCCAGCCGCCGTTTGGCCAGCAGCGGGGCAAGCACTTCCTGCGGCCCATGCAGCAGCACCTGTGCCGAAGGCTCGTCGGTCAGAAACAGCCGCAGGCCCGCGACAACCGTCGCAGGCCCCTTGTCACCGCCCATGGCGTCCAGCGAAAGGACGATGCCGGCGGGTTTTGCCCCGGCCCCTGTTCCGGGCCCGGCTTTGGCCTGTGTCGGAACCTGATCCGGGCTTGGACTGGTCATGATGCGCTGCGTGACGCGGCTTAGGCCGCGTCTTCGTCCAGATCGACCTCGGTGGCCAATGCGACGACTTCACGTTCTGCGTAGAACCCGCAGGACGGGCAGATGTGGTGCGGGCGCTTCAGCTCGCCGCAGTTCGGGCATTCGTTGGGGTTGGCCGCGACCAACGCATCATGCGACCGGCGCATGTTGCGGCGCGACTTGGAGATTTTATTCTGTGGGACAGCCATGTCACAACCTCGGATGGTGGGCACATGGCCCTGATTACATATGTCGTCTTGCGATGTCGGGCGGGTCTTAGGGCATAAGTCCCGCGCTGTCGAGCCGCGTTGTTCAAGAGGTCGCGAACATACTGCGATTGCTCCCGAGTGCAAGCGGTTTTGCGCGCGCCCGTCAGCCCTCGTTGTCGTCCTTCCTGGCCAGGCGGTCGCGCAGGTCCGCGAGCCCGGCAAAGGGTTTGATGTCGGCCTCGCGCAGCGGTGTCAGTCCGGGTTCGGTCACGGTCAGATCGACCGGCGCGACGCCGTCGGCGCGCGGAAATGGCGGCAGCGCGAGCGCCAGCGCCTCGATCATCACCTCGGCCACATCGAGGCTCGCGGGCAGCGGATCGACCGTGTCATCCTCGGGCATCTCGACCTCGCCGGCCTCGGGCGCGTCGATCTCGGCGAGATAGAGCCGCACCACCGCCTCGTCGATCCGCGTGCTCACCGGGTCCAGCGTGACGACGCAGTCCTGCACCACCGTCGCACCCAGTTCGGCATCGAGCCGCCAGTCGCGCCGGCCCTGCGGCGTGAGCGTTCCGGCAAAGCGCAGCTTGCGCACTGCCGGAATGCCCAGCACATCGGCCACCGCCGCGCGGGCCTCTGCATCGGGGTCGAGCGCAAAGCGCGTCACGGTGCGGTTGGGCAGGTCGGCGAGGCGGAAGGGCAGGTGGGGCAGCGGCGACATCAACGCTTCCTTTCTTGAACAGGGTGCGGTGCATGTTGTAAGCCGGATAAAAGGCACGTCGCGCCAAGGCAAGGGGGCATCTATGGGCAGTCACGATGCAGGGCCCCGGTCACGGGTCAGGGCCAGCCGGCCTGTGGCGGGCGGTCTGCGGCGCGCCGCACTTGCCGCGCTCCTGACCTTTGCCGTGGCCGGCTGCACGCCGCTGTTCCGCAACCACGGCTATGTGCCCCCCGAAAGCGATCTTGCCGCGATCTCCGTGGGCGTGGACACGCGCGAGACCGTGATCGCCGCGATCGGCGCGCCGACCTCGACCGGGGTGATCGCGGGGGGCGATCTGTATTATGTGACCAGCCGGTTCCGCCTCATGGGCCCGTTCGAGCCGCGCGAGGTCGAGCGTCAGGTGCTGGCGGTGAGCTTTGACGCGAACGGCATCTTGCGCAATGTCGAACGCTTTGGCCTGGCTGACGGGCAAGTGGTCACGCTATCGCGCCGGGTCACGGACGACAATATCCGCGACGTCAGCTTCCTGCGGCAACTCTTTGGCAATGTGGGCAATTTCGACGCCAGCACATTGCTGGGCGGGGGCTGACCGCTCAGCCGGCGCTGTCGTCCGCGGGCGCAAAGCGCAGCGCCACGCCGTTCATGCAGTAGCGCAGCCCGGTGGGCGCCGGGCCATCGGGAAAGACATGCCCCAGATGCGCGTCGCAACGCGCGCAATGCACCTCCGTGCGGCGCATGAAAAAGCTCCGGTCCACGGTTTCGCCCACCACCTCGGCGTCGAGCGGCGCATAGAACGACGGCCAGCCGGTGCCGCTGTCGAACTTGGTGTTCTGGTCGAACAGCGGCTGCCCGCAACAGATGCACATGTAGGTGCCGGGCACCTTCGGGAAATTGTCATTGGTAAAGGCGCGCTCGGTGCCGTGCTGGCGCGTCACCTTGTAGGCAAGCTCCGACAGCTGCGCCCGCCATTCCGCATCCGATTTGATGACCTTGTCCATCCCGCGCGCCCTTCTTTGGTTGTATCCATTGTCACAATTGGAGCGTAGGTAGGTCGGCAGAGCGGGTCCGCCAAGTGGGGTCAGTCATGGACGTGTCGTTGCGCCGGGGAAAATACGCGGCGCGTTTCGCCGGTGGGGCGGCGGATATCCGCGCGGCGCAGGCGCTGCGACATCTGTGCTTTGTCGAACGGGCGGGTGGTGCTGCACGGCCTGACCGGCTCGACCGGGACCGCTTTGACGACCTGTGCCGGCATGTGCTGATCGAAGAGGTGCAGGGCGGCCGGCTGGTCTGCGTGTTCCGCCTGATGCCGCTGTGCGGCGCCGAAATCGCGCAAAGCTATTCCGCGCAATATTACGAGCTTTCGGCCCTGCGCGCCTATGAGGGCAAGATGGTCGAGCTGGGGCGGTTCTGCATCCATCCCGATGTGCAGGACGCCGATATCTTGCGCGTGGCCTGGGGCGCGATGGCGCGCTTCGTGGACGAGCAGGGGGTCGAGTTGCTGTTTGGCTGTTCGTCTTTTGCGGGGACCGAGGCCGACACCTATGTCGATGCCTTTGCCATGCTGCGCGAACGGCATCTGGCACCCAAGCGCTGGCTGCCGCGCGTGAAGGCGCCCAATGTGTTCCGCTTTGCCCAGCGGCCGCGCCGGCGCGTGGCGGATCCGCGGCTCGCCATGCTGCGGATGCCGCCGCTGTTGCGGACCTATCTGGTGATGGGCGGCTGGGTGAGCGACCATGCGGTTGTCGATACCGACCTCAACACGCTGCATGTCTTTACCGGGCTCGAGATCCGCGCGATCCCGCCCGCGCGTGCGCGCGCGTTGCGGGCGGTGGCGGGCTGACCCGCAGGCGGCAGCGCGGGGTGGCGGGTGCGGAGCCTCCGGCGGGGATATTTTTGGCAAGATGAAGGGGCGGGGTTGCGCCTGATTGGCGGGCCTATTAGCTGGCGCGCATGGCACGCGCACCCCTTCTCCAGCTTTCCGGCATCTCGCTCACCTTTGGCGGCGATCCGGTGTTCGACGACCTGTCGCTCAACGTGCAACCCGGCGACCGGGTGGCACTGGTGGGGCGCAACGGGTCGGGCAAATCCACCCTGATGAAGGTGATGGCAGGGCTGGTGGAGCCTGACCGGGGCGCCCGCGCGGTCGCCCCCGGCGTGACGGTCGGCTATATGGAGCAGGACCCGGAGATGGCCGGTTTTGCCACGCTGGGCGATTTCGCCACCAGCGGCCTGCCCGCCGAGGAGGCCTACCGGGTGGATATCGTGGCCGAGGGGCTGCGCTTTGACCCTGCGCGGGATGTGAATGTGGCCTCGGGCGGAGAGCGGCGGCGCGCGGCGCTGGCCAAGCTGATGGCCGAGGCGCCGGAACTCATGCTGCTCGACGAGCCGACCAACCACCTCGACATCGCGGCGATTGCCTGGCTCGAGGCCGAGCTCAAGGAGACGCGCACCGGCTTTGTCATCATCTCGCATGACCGCGCCTTTCTGCGCGAACTCACGCGGGCGACGCTCTGGATCGACAGGGGCGCGGTGCGGCGGCAGGAGACCGGTTTTGACGGGTTCGAGGCCTGGCGCGACAAGGTCTGGGAGGACGAGGACCTCGCCCGCCACAAGCTTGACCGCAAGATCAAGTCCGAAGGCCGCTGGGCGGTCGAGGGCATTTCGGCGCGGCGCAAGCGCAACCAGGGACGGGTGCGCGCGCTGGCCGACCTGCGGGCGGAACGCGCGGCGCAGATCCGCCGGCAGGGCACGGCGGCGCTGGCACTCGAGGGCGGGCAGATCTCGGGCAAGCGGGTGATGGAGGCGGTGGGTCTGGGCAAGGCCTATGACGGGCGTCCGATCGTGAGCAACTTCAACCTCACCGTGCAGCGCGGGGACCGGATCGCCTTCGTCGGGCCGAATGGGGTGGGAAAAACCACACTGATCAAGATGTTGCTGGGCGAAGTTCAACCGGACAGCGGGCAGATCAAGACCGGCACGAACCTCTCTGTCGCGGTTCTCGACCAGTCGCGCGCGGCGCTCGACCCGGAGATGAGCCTGTGGGACAGTCTCACGGGCGACCCCGAAATGCGGGTGTCGGGCAAGGCCGATCAGGTGATGGTGCGCGGCGAGCCGCGGCATGTGATGGGCTATCTCAAGGATTTCCTCTTTGACGAGGCGCAGGCGCGCGCGCCGGTGCGCTCGCTCTCGGGCGGGGAGAAGGCGCGGCTGCTGCTGGCGCGGATCATGGCGCGCGAGAGCAATGTGCTGGTGCTCGACGAGCCGACGAACGACCTGGATATCGAGACGCTGGATCTGTTGCAGGACCTGCTGGGCGAATACGAGGGCACGGTGCTGCTGGTCAGCCACGACCGCGATTTCCTCGACCGGGTGGCCACCACCACCATCGCGATGGAAGGCGACGGGCGCGCGACGGTCTATGCCGGCGGCTGGTCGGATTACCGCAACCAGCGCGGCAGCATCGAGATGGAGGTGGCCGCCGCGGCCAGCCTTGCCCCCAAGGACAAGCCGCGCGAGACGGCGGCACCAAAGCGCGGCGGGCTCAGCTTTACCGAGCGCCACCGCCTCGACGCGTTGCCGGGCGTGATCGCGACGCTTGAGGCGGAGATCGCCAAGCTGACCACCTTGTTGTCGGACCCTGCGCTGTTCACCCGGGAGCCTGCGAAATTCGCCAAGGCGAGCGCCGCGCTGACCGAACGGCAGGGCGCGCTTGCTGCGGCCGAGGAGGAGTGGCTCGCGCTCGAGGACAAGGCCGCAGGTTAGAAGGGGCAGGGCGCGGGCGGGATCAGGAACACCCGGTCATCGCCGCGGTTGGCCTCGAGTGTCACGAAATCCGCGCTGCCCTCAAAGCTCATCCCGTTTGGCCCGACCTCGAGCCGCAGCGCGCCATTCGCGGCCTCGGTCAGCTTGAAGCTGCCGGCGTCCCCCTCGCGGTAGCAGGTCAGCGCCGCGCCGGTGCGGTCGCAATAGGCGCTGCCGAAATAGGTTTCGCTGTCGGCGCGCCGCCGGACCGAGATCATCACCGCTTCGACCTCCCCGCCCATGCGCATCGCCGCGACGTCGGGCCGCAGGGTGATCTCGGTCACTTGCTGCAGGGGGTGGCTGGCGAGGTGGTCGGCGGTATAGGCGCGGGCAAAACAGGAGGATTTGCCGCCGAACAGGCGCTCGCCCAGACCCTGTGCCGCGACCGGGGCGGCGCCGAGCGAGAAAAGCGCAAGGCAGAGGGCAACGATTCGGCGCATGGAAATGATCCGGCTTGACAAGGAATTACGATGCCAGAGGCCCGCACGGCACACAAGCCATGCGCTGCCGACGCTACCAGGGCTTGCTGAAATAGACGATCATGAAAAAGCACAGCGGCACCAGCGAGAGCGCCGTCATCACCAGCGCGGGCAGGCCCCATGTTGCCAGCGCATAGATGAAAGCTGTCAGCAGGATGACCAGCGCGTACCAGATGTTGTCCTTGTCGCCAAAGAGGACGTCGCGCGCGATCCATCCGATCACGGGGATCTTGAGGGCAAGCCGCGCGGGCAGCGGCACGGAGGGCGGGATCGGGGTCACGATGCTCATGGCGCAGAGATAGGGCGCGGGGGCGGCTCTGCCAAGTGGCGCAGACGCGCCCCGCGCGCAAAACGGGCTAGCCGTCGTAATTCACCTCTTCCATGATCCGCAGCGCGGCGGCGCGGTGGCCGGCGACCTCGGTCAGGTCGATGCTGTCGGGGGTGAAGTCGCCCCATCCCGCGACGATGGGCGCGAGCGCCGCGCCCGCAAGCACCGGATATTCAAAGTTGCTTTCGGCATAGATCGCCTGGGCTTCGGGCGAGACGAGGAACTCCATCAGGCGCAGCGCCTCGGCGCGGTTCGGCGCGGCGCGGGTCATGGCGACGCCCGAGACGTTGATATGCGTGCCGCCAGTCTCGAAGGTCGGAAACTCCACGCGCAGGGCTGCGGCCCAGTCCTGCTGTTCGGGGTCGGCCGTCATCTGGCCGATGTAATAGGTGTTGCCGATGGCGATGTCGCATTCGCCCGCCCAGACGGCGCGGGCCTGGGCGCGCTCGTTGCCTTCGGGGCGGCGCGCGAGGTTGGCGCGCAGCCCGGCCGCCCAGTCGCGCGCGGCCTCTTCGCCGTGATGCGCGATATAGGCCGAGAGCAGCGCGAGGTTGTAATTGTGCACGCCCGACCGGGTGCAGATGCGGCCGCGCCATTTCTCTGACGCGAGGTCCTCGTAGGTGGTCACCTCGCCCGGCGCCACGCGGTCTGCATGGGCATAGACCACACGCGCGCGGCTGGTGAGCGCAAACCACAGCCCGTCGGCGCTGCGCAGGTCGGCGGGCACGGCGGCGGTGAGGATGGCGCTGTCCACCGGTTGCAGCACGTCGGCCGCGACGATCTGGTGCAGGTTCGCGATATCGACCGTCATCACCAGGTCTGCGGGCGAGCGGCGGCCTTCGGCCTTGAGCCGTTCGACAAGCCCGCTTTCGACAAAGGCGAGGTTCACCGCGATGCCGGTCTGCGCGGTAAAGGCGGCCATCACCGGCGCGATCAGCTCGGGCTGGCGGGTGGTGTAGATATTCACATCGGCCAGCGCCGGCGTGGTGGCAAAGATGGCAACGGCGGTCAGCAGGGACTTGCGCATGGTGAGGTGTGCTCCGGTATTCACTGCCGCCGTCTAAACCTAAGTCTTTTGCTCGGGTCAATACCTGATTTAATCAGTCAACATTATCTTGTGCGTTCCGCCGCCTTGGCCGCGTCCCATAGCGCGTCCATCTCGGCCAGGTCGCTTTGCGCCGGGGTGCGGCCCTGTGCCGCAAGCGCATCCTCGATGGCGGCGAAACGGCGGGTGAATTTGGCGTTGGCGGCGCGCAGCGCGGCCTCGGGGTCCACATCCAGATGCCGGGCGAGGTTGGCCATGACGAACAGCAGATCGCCCATTTCCTCGGCCACTTCGGCGGGCGTCAAGGCGTCGCGCGCCTCGGCCAGTTCGCGCGCCTCCTCCACGAGCTTGTCCAGCACCTGGTCCACCTGCGGCCAGTCAAAACCCACCCGCGCCGCACGCCTTTGCAGCTTGACCGCGCGCATCAGCGCGGGCAGGCCCATCGCCACCCCGTCGAGCGTGCGGCCCTGCGCGCGTCCGGCGCGCTCGGCGGCCTTGATCCGCTCCCAGTCGGCGGTCTGCTGGGCGGCGGTCTTGTCGCGGCTGTCGGCACCAAAGACATGCGGATGGCGCGCGACCATCTTGTCGCTGATTGCGCGGGCGACGCTGGCAAAGGTGAAATGCCCGGCCTCGGCCCCCATCTGCGTGTGATAGACTGTCTGGAGCAGCAGATCGCCCAACTCGCCCTCCAGATCGGCCCAATCCTGCCGGTCGATTGCATCGGCGACCTCATGCGCCTCTTCGATCGTATAGGGCGCGATGGAGGCGAAATCCTGCGCGATGTCCCAGGGGCAGCCGGTCGCGGGGTCGCGCAGGCGGGCCATGATCGCCAGAAGGCGGCGCATCTGCGCTTCGGGTGCGGGGTCCGTGCTGTTGATCAGGCTGTTGTCGGGCATTGCGGGGAGGGCTCCTTTGGATATAGGCGCAGGGTATTGTTCCCGCGCGCGGAGTCCAGCCTTGCCCGTCATCAACCGTATCGCCGACCTTGCGGATGACATGACCGCCTGGCGGCGGCATTTGCACCAGAACCCCGAACTGGGCGTCGATTGCCAAGAAACCGCAGCCTTTGTCGCTGCCCGCCTGCGCGAATTCGGCGTGGACGAGATCCATTCGGGCTACGCCACCACGGGCCTCGTCGCGCTGATCCGGGGGAGCGGCGGGGCGCCGGGGCAGGGGCCGGGGCAGGGGCAGGGGCAGGGGCAGGGGCCGGTGATCGGGCTGCGGGCCGATATGGACGCCTTGCCGATCCAGGAGACGACGGGCGCGCCCTATGCCTCGCGCCACCCTGGCCGGATGCATGCCTGCGGGCATGACGGGCACACGGCGATGCTGCTGGGCGCCGCGCGCTATCTCGCCGAGACGCGCAATTTTGCGGGCACCGTGGCGCTGATCTTTCAGCCGGCCGAGGAGACCGGCGGCGGGGCCGAAGTGATGGTGCGTCAGGGGATCATGGAGCAGTTCGACATCGCGCAGGTCTATGCCTTGCACACCGCGCCGGGCACGCCGCTGGGGCATTTCTACACCACGCCGGGGCCGATCATGGCGGCGGTGGACGAGTTTCACATCGACATCGCGGGCCATGGTGGCCATGCCGCGATGCCGCATGACACCCGCGACCCGGTGGTTGCCGCCTGTGCCATCGTGCAGGCGATCCAGACGATCACGAGCCGCAACCACTATGCGCTCGACGATCTGGTGATCTCGGTCACGCAGATCCACGCCGGCAGCGCCTTCAACATCGTGCCGGACAGTGCCATGATCAACGGCACCGTGCGCACCTTCGACCCCGCGGTGCAGGCGATGGTCATGCGCCGGCTGGCAGAGATTGCGGCCGGGCAGGGCGCGGCCTATGGCGTGACGGCAACGCTGCGATACCAGACGGGCGACCCGGCGACGGTGAATGACCCAGGCCGCACCGCCTTTGCCGCCGAAGTGGCGCGCGAGGTGGCGGGGGCGCAGGCGGTGAACGCCGAGGCCGGGCGCGAAATGGGGGCCGAGGACTTTGCCCATATGCTCAACGCCCGGCCCGGGGCCTATCTCTTTGTCGGCAATGGCGACAGTGCCGGGCTGCACCACCCGGCCTTTGATTTTGACGATGCCGCAGCCCCGGTGGGCGCGTCGTTTTTCGCGCGGCTGGTGGAGCGGGCCTTGCCCCTGACCCCCGCGCAACCAGATTGAGCGCTACCGCGCATGCGGCTTGTTGAATTCGGCAAGGCGCCGCACCATCATTGCGCGGCGCGGGTTGAGAGAAAGGATGCCGTGATGGCACTGGAAGATGCGAAAACACAGGTCGATCAGGCCTTCACGCGGAGCGATCCGCGCGGACTGACGTTCGAGAATGCCTTTGGCGGCGCCACGTCCTTTCTGCGGCGGCGCTATACCAAGGACCTGAGCGGGGTCGATCTGGCGATCACCGGCGTCCCCTTTGACCAGGCGGTGACGCATCGGACCGGCACCCGCTTTGGCCCGCGCGCGATCCGCGAGGCGTCGGCGCTGCAACCCTTCGACATCCCCTTTGGCTGGGGGTTCGACCCGCTGGGCGAATTCACCATCGTCGATTACGGCGACATGGCGTTCGACTATGCCAAGGTCGCCGATTTCCCCGCCGCCCTGCGCGCGCATATCGCGGGTATCCTCGCGGCCGGGCCGGGGACGGTGACGCTGGGGGGCGATCACTATATCACCCTGCCGATCCTGCAAGCCTATGCGGCGGTGCACGGGCCGCTGTCGGTGATCCAGTTCGACGCGCATTCCGACCTCTGGGTCGATGACGACATGGACCGCATCGACCACGGCACGATGATGTACAAGGCGGTCAAGCTGGGCCTGGTGGACCCCGCGCGGTCGGTGCAGATCGGCATCCGCACGGAATGCGACGATTATCTGGGCATGACCCATATCGACGCGCGTGCGGTGCATGAAAAGGGCAGCGCCTGGGTCGCGGCGCAGGCGCGCGAGATCGTGGGCGATCACAAGACCTATCTGACCTTCGACATCGACGCGCTCGACCCCGCCTTTGCGCCGGGCACCGGCACGCCGGTCTGGGGCGGGCTGGCAAGCTGGCAGGCGGCGGCGATGTTGCGCGATCTGGCGGGGATCAACCTCGTGGGGGGCGATATCGTCGAGGTCTCGCCGCCCTATGACACCACCGGCGCCACCGCGATTGCCGGCGCGCATGTGGCGCATGAGCTCATTTGCCTCTACTGCTGGACGAGGCGCAAATCATGAAAAGGGTGGTGCGGGGCATGATCTATACGCTGGCGGCCTTGGTCGGCATCTTTGTGGTGTTGACACTCATCGTTCGCCTGTCGCCGCTCGATGTGGCGCGCTGGCATGTGGCGCCGGTGGTGGTCGAGGGCAGTCCGGCCGATACGGTGGTCGCACAAAGGGGCGGCGCGACGCTGTTGCTGTCCTCTGCAATGGGCACGCCCGAGGCGGTGCTGGCGCGGCTGGACACCATCGCGCTGGCGACACCCCGCACGATCCGCATCGCCGGGAGCGTGGAGGAAGGGCGCATCACCTGGCAGACGCGCAGCCTGATCTGGGGCTTTCCCGACTATACGACCGCCGAAATGCGCGACGACGGGCTCTATCTCTGGGCGCGGCAGCGGCTGGGCACCGAGGACCTCGGCGTGAACGCCGCGCGGCTGAACGCCTGGCTCGCGGCGCTGCGCGGCTCTTGATCTCTGCCCCCCGATGGGGGAAGGGAGGCGCATGATAGCACGCGACAAACTCGACCAGATCACCGCCCGCTTCCAGTTTCTGGAGGCGAAGATGCAGGACGGCGCCGCCCCGGGCGAGATGGCGGCGCTGGGGCGCGAATATGCCGAGATCAAGCCTGTGGCCGAAACCGTTGCCGCCTGGCGTGCGCTGATCGACGCGCAGGCCGAGGCCGAGGCGATGCGCGACGACCCGGAGATGCGCGCGCTGGCCGAAGAGGAGCTGCCCCGCCTGCGCGAGCGGATCGACGCGGCCGAGGCGGCGCTCCAGATCGCCCTTCTGCCGCGCGACGCCGCAGACGCCCGCCCCGCGATGGTCGAGATCCGGCCGGGCACCGGCGGCGACGAGGCCGCGCTTTTTGCCGCCGACCTGTGGCGGATGTATCAGCGCTATGCCGAGGCACGCGGCTGGCGCGTCGAGGTGATCGAGGAACAGGCGACCGAATTGGGCGGGCTCAAGGAACTGGTCGCGCGGATCGAGGGCGAGGGCGTCTTTGCCAGGCTCAAATATGAGAGCGGCGTGCACCGCGTGCAGCGCGTGCCCGAGACCGAGGGCAGCGGGCGTATCCACACCTCGGCCGCGACCGTGGCCGTGCTGCCCGAGGCCGAGGATGTGGACATCACCATCGCCCCCGGGGACATCCGCATCGACACGATGCGCGCCAGCGGCGCGGGCGGGCAGCACGTCAACACCACCGACAGCGCCGTGCGCATCACCCATTTGCCCACCGGGATCATGGTGACCTCGGCGCAGAAATCGCAGCATCGCAACCGCGAACTGGCGATGAACGTGCTCAAGGCGCGGCTCTATGACCTCGAACGCAGCCGGGTGGATGGCGAACGCTCTGCCGACCGGCGCGCGCAGGTGGGGTCGGGCGACCGGTCAGAGCGGATCCGCACCTACAACTTTCCCCAGGGCCGGCTGACCGACCACCGCATCAACCTCACGCTCTACAACCTCGGCGCGGTGATGCAGGGTGACCTCGACGCGATCATCGACGCGCTGGCGGCTGACCGGCAGGCGAGCCTGCTGGCCGAGATGGACGGATGAGCATCCGCGCCGCCGAGGCGCTGGGGGCCGCCACCCGCGCCCTGGCCGCAGCCGGCGTGCCCGACGCCCCGCGCGACGCGCGCCGCCTGCTGGCCCATGCGCTCGGCATCGCGCCGGGCCGCCTGACACTGGCGCTGCCCGAGCCGCTGCCCGACGCGGCGCGCGCCGCCTTTGACCGGCTGATCACCCGGCGCAGCGCGCGCGAGCCGGTGTCGCACCTGACCGGCCTGCGCGCCTTTTATGGGCGTGATTTCATCGTCACCGCCGATGTCCTCGACCCCCGCCCCGAGACCGAGACCCTGATCGAGGCGGCGCTGGCAGAACCCTTTGCCGATGTGCTCGACCTCGGCACCGGGTCGGGCTGCATCCTGCTCACGCTCCTGGCCGAAAACCCCGCGGCGCGGGGCCTCGGCGTGGATCTCTCGGCCGCCGCCTGCCGCGTCGCGCTGCGCAACGCCCGCGCGCTGGGGCTCGACGCGCGGGCCGCCCTGCGCGTGTCCGACTGGACGGCCGAGGTGGCAGAGCTCTATGACCTGATCGTCGCGAACCCGCCCTATATCGCGCAGGACGAAATGCTGTCCCTCGCCCCCGAGGTCCGCGACTGGGAGCCGCGACTAGCGCTGACCGACGAAGGCGACGGGCTGGGCGCCTATCGTCGGATCATGTCCTGCGCGCCGCCCTTTCTGCGCCCGGGCGGACGGCTGATCGTCGAGATCGGCCCGACCCAGGCGGCCGCCGTCACCACATTCGCCCGCGCCGCGGGGTTCGGGGCTGTCGCCGTGATTGCCGATCTCGACGGACGCGACCGCGTGATCGTCTGCCATTGGGACAAGACGGCCTGACAGACCCGCAAAACACGGGCCTGCGACGCGCCAATCACAGAATATGCTTGCCCTCGCGCCCTGAGCGTGCTTACTCACCTCTATCGTCGATGGAGAGGGTGACCACCCTCCGCGCCGATACGTCGCCAGATCATCGCAGGGCATCCATAGTTCAGGTCGCGCAAGAAGCGCGCAGTGGCCCCAAGCGCAACCAGAACCCATTGCTGGACACGAAGAACCACATGAGATCATCCAAGTCACGTTCGCGGGGCAACAAGAACCGCCAGATCCGTCCCTCGGGCGGCAATATCATCAACCGTGTGTTCGACAGTTCGGGCCCCGATGGCAAGGTGCGTGGCACGCCCCAGCAGATCATCGAGAAATACACCCAGCTTCACCGCGACGCGCAACTGTCCAATGACCGGGTGAATGCCGAGAATTTCTCGCAGCACGCCGAGCATTACACGCGGATGCTCGCCGAGGCGATGCGCGAGGTGGACCGCGCCCGCGAAGAGCAGGAACAGTTCAACCGCGACCGTCAGGCCGAACGCGACCGCCAGATGGAACGCCAGAACAACAATAACGGCAACAACAACGGCAACAACGGCAACCAGCCCGACCGCGACCGCCAGGCCGAACGTGAACGCCAGTCCGAACGTGACCGCGAACGCGCGGCCCGCCTGCGTGCGCAGGAAGAGATCGCCGCCGATCCCGGCATGTCCCCGCAGCCCGATCTGATCGGCATGATCGACGATGCCGAGACCCCCTCCGACAGCGGTCTTGTCGAGACACCCGAGGCCCGCGCCCGCGCCGCCCGGCCCGAGCGCCGGGAGCGTCCCGCGCGCCCCGACCGCGGCCCGCGCCACACGGCGACCGATCCCGACGCGGCCGAGGCTGCGCCGTTGCGCTTTGAATCTCCCGCCGCCATCGTGGCCCAGTTGCAGGACGCACCCGCGCCCGCAGAGGACAAGCCGCGCGCGCCGCGCCCGCGCAAGCCGCGCGCCAAGCCCGCGGCAGCCGCCGAGGGCCCGGCCGAAGCTGCCGAATGACCTGACCATTGACCCCGGCCCCTGCGGCCGGGGTCGCCGTTTCAGCCCGCGGCCGCGCCGTCGATCGACCGCGCCAGCGCGCAGAAGGCTTCGATGCTGACCTGCTCGGCGCGCTCTGTCGGCGGAATGCCGACCGCACGCAGATGTGCCTCGATCTCCGGCGCGACGCCCCTCAGGCTCGCCCGCAGCATCTTGCGCCGCTGGTTGAACCCCGCCGCCACGATCCGGCCCAGCGTCGCCGGACGCGCGGGATAGCGGGGTTCGGGCAGCGCCACCAGATGCACCACACTCGACGACACCTTGGGCGGCGGCGAAAAGGCCTGCGGCGGCAGGTCCAGGACGATGCGCGCCTCGCAGCGCCATTGCGCAAGGATCGCGAGCCGCCCATAGGCGTCGTCACCCGGCTGCGCCACGATCCGCTGCGCCACCTCGCGCTGGAACATCAGCGTGAGCGAGGTCCAGAATGGCGGCCAGTCCGGCGGCGTCAGCCAGCGCACCAGCAACTCCGTCCCGATATTGTAGGGCAGGTTGGCCGACACCCGGATCGGCGGCGTCAGATGCGCCAGCGGATCGACCGCCAGCGCGTCCCCCTCGATCACGGTCAGCCGCCCGGGATAGGCCGCCGCGATCTCGCCCAGCGCGGGCAGGCAGCGCGGGTCCTTCTCGATGGCGAGCACATGCCGCGCCCCCTCGGCCAAAAGCCCGCGCGTGAGCCCCCCGGGCCCCGGACCGATCTCGAGCACATCACATTCCGCCAGCTTGCCCGCCGCCCGCGCGATCCGCGCAGTGAGGTTGAGGTCGAGCAGAAAGTTCTGCCCCAACGCCTTTTTCGCGGCAATCCCATGCGTGGCGATCACCTCGCGCAGGGGCGGCAGGCTGTCGATCCCGCTCATCCCTCTGCCCTCGGCTTCTCTGTGCCAAAAATACTCACGGCGCTGCCCGCGCGGCCGCCATGGAGTCTGCCATGCGCAATGCCGCCACCATCGAGGTCGCATCCGCCAGCCCGCGCCCCGCAATGTCAAAGGCGGTGCCATGGTCCGGCGATGTGCGCACAAAGGGCAGACCCAGCGTCACGTTCACCCCCCCGGCAAAGTCGATGGTCTTGATCGGGATCAGCGCCTGGTCGTGATACATGCAGACCGCCGCGTCATAGCGCGCCCGGGCGGCCGGGTGGAACATCGTGTCGGCGGGCAGGGGGCCGGTGATGTCGCAACCCTCGGCGCGAAACCCCTCGACCACCGCGGCGACAAAGGCGATCTCCTCGCGCCCCATCGCGCCGCCTTCGCCGGCATGCGGGTTCAGCCCCGCCACGGCGATGCGCGGGGCAGGCAGGCCAAAGTCGCGCATCAGCGCGGCCCGCGTGATGGCGATGGTCCGGTGCAGCAGGTCCGGCGTGAGGGTTGTCGGCACCTCGGCCAGCGGGATGTGGATCGTGGCAGGCACCACGCGCAGGCTGTCGCAGGCGAGCATCATCACCACGTCACAGCCCCCCGCCAGATGCGCGAGGTATTCGGTATGGCCCGGAAAGGCGAAACCCGCGCCCGTCTTGAGCGCTGCCTTGTTGATCGGCGCGGTGCAGAGCGCGCGCGCCGCACCGCGCGTCACGAGGTCCACACCGGTCGCAATCGCCTCGATTACATGGCGGGCATGGGCGGGGTCAGGCCGCCCCGGCACCGCAGCCGGGCCGAAATCGCGCGCCAGCACCGGCAGGGCCTCTGCCGCCACATCCCGCGCTTCGGCCGGGTCGGCCACCCTGACACAGGGCGTGCCGGCCGGCAGATGCGCCGGGTCGCCGATCCAGACAAAGGGCAGGCTGCCGCGCAGGAGCGCCCAGGCCCTGGCCGCGACCTCGGGGCCGATGCCCGCAGGCTCGCCGCAACTGACCGCAATCACCATGCGCCTGTCACGGCCGGGTGATGACGGCGGCCGCGCGCAGGTCGGCCAGCAGCGCATCGGCATAGCCGGCCAGCCGCTGGCTGCGCAGCTCGGCGCGCACCGCCTCGCGGTCCACACCCTCGGCCGCCACCGGCGTGCGGCCACACATCATCAGGAACACCAGCGTCGCGCCGTTCGCGCGGGTCAGGACATGGGACACCTCGCCGGGGTCGAGCTTGGCCAGTTCCATCGCGACATCCTGCGGGATCTGCTCGGGCGGCAGGTTCACGCGCTCGAGCACCTCGACCGGCAGGCCATGGGCCTCGCCATAAAGGTCGTCGCAGGTGTCAACCCGGGCGGCCAGCGCGGTGGCCTCGCGCAGCGCGCTCTCGGACAGCCCGCCCGCGATAAGGAAGGCTGCATAGTCGATCAGCGCCGGCGCCACGGTCGCGCGCGGCACCTCGCGGACGCCGCGCATCTGGAACAGCGCCACACCGTTCTCGATCGGGATCGGCGCGGTCACCTGACCCGGTGCCAGCGCCAGCAGCAACGGGCGCAACCCGGCGGGAAAGTTGCCCACAGGCACCCAATCGAGCCGCCCGCCATTGGCCCGCGAGGGCAGGGCCGACACCCGCCGCGCCTCGGCCTCGAAGGCGGCGGTGGAGGTGAGCTGCGAAATCCGCGTCGCGGTGGCCAGTGCCTGCGCGGCCTGCGGCGGCGGCGCGGGGATGATGATCTCGGACAGCAGCACCTCGAGCCCGCTCGCCCCGCTGCCCGCCTGACCCAGCGCCAGATCGACCTCGGCTTCGGTCACCTCGGTGCGGCTGCCAAAGCGCGAGCGGACAAAGTCGCGCCAGCTGACCCCGGCGCGCACGAAATCGCGCAGCGTGGCCTCCTCGATGCCGTTCTGATTGAGCACCGCCACGAATTGCTCGAGCGACAGGTTCGCGCGCCCGGCGAAATCCTGCATCGCGGTGAGCAGCCCTTCGTCGGTCAGCCGCAGCCCGGCGCGATCGAGCTCCTGAAGCTTGAGCCGGTCGTCGATCAGCTGTTCCAGCGCCAGCCTGGGCAGGTCGCCCGGCGTGCGGAAAACCCCCAGCAGCGCCACGCGCTGGTCGATCTCGTAGCGGGTGATGGCACTGTCATTGACCGTGACCACGGGCGAGAACATGCCCTGTGCCGCGGCAACAAACGGGGCACAGGCAAGGCCCAGGATCAGCACGATCCGCTTGGCGATTGGTCTCATTGGTCGCATCCTGCCCTGGTTCCCCGTCCTGATCCCATTTTGCCCGCCACCCTCAGTTGCGGCAAGAGCCCGGTTGCGCCCGCGACGCGCGCCCGGCCGAAAACCCGGTGAGGTTGACCGCCAGATCGAAGTCCGTCGAAGGCTCCACCACCGTGCTCGAGGTGTAGCGGCGCCCGATCGAAAGGTCCACCGTCACGCATTCACTGCGCCAGCCCAGGCCGATCCCCGCACGGGCCGGCCGGTCAGCCACGATGTCATAGCGGCCATCCGCGCTGATCTTCCATCGGGTGTCGATCGCATAGGCCGCGTCGAGCGTCCATTCCGAGATCGGTGCGCCGCGCGCCTCGTCCGCGTCGGCGGGCAGCCAGACATAGGCCGCCCCGAGCGTCAGCCGGTCATTGGCCCAGGCGAGCCGGGCATCGGTCTTGCCGAAATCGAGCCCGTCATCGAACAGGCTGCGCGCGCGCAGGGCAAAGCCGCCCGGCAGGTCGATCTGCCCCGCGATGAGCCAGTCTGACGTGGTTCCGTCAAGGCCCGAGGCGGCGGAAAAGCCGCTTTCGGCCTCTGCGGCAAAGACCCGCCCCAGCGTCAGCGTGCCATAGGCGCCCTGCGGCCCCATCCGCGTCCAGCGCAGCCCGGCCGCCGCGCGCCAGCCCTGTGAGGCGGCATCCTGACCGGGGAAATAGGACAGCGACAGCAGATTGGCCTCATCGAACTCGATCAGCGCCGAATCCTCGTTGGGCAGGCGCGCGCCCCGGACCGCGGCCCAGCCGAGTGCGACCTGCGGCTCGATGACATGCGTGGCACCGCCCGGAAACTGCCGCATCAGCGGCCACCGCAGGGTGACGCTGGTGGCCGGGCGCAGGCGCAGGCTCTGGCGCGCATAGGTCGGGTCGTCAGCGACCACGAAACTGTCGAGCCCGACCCCCGCGCGCAGCCCCACCAGAATGCCCGGCCCCGTCACCCAGTCGCGCCGCCAGACAGCCCCGAGCCCCAGCCGCCCCAAGTCGCGGCCAGCATCGCCCGGCGTATCGACCGTCCGCCAGAAGGCATCGCCATCCACCCGCAGATCGAGCGTGCCGCCCGGCCGCTCGGGGTAGAACCGCCGTTCATAGGCGACCTCGGCGAGCAGCGGCGGCAGCGTCGCGTCCGTCTCGCCGGCGCGCAGGCTGTCATAGCCCGCGATCCGCGCCATCAGCAGGTCATCCGCGCGCACCCGCGTCAGCAGGACCGAGGAGGTCAGCCGGTCCTTGTCCGAATAGCCGTAGTCGAGCAGATAGGCGGGGTCGCTCGCCGTTTCGGTGGCAAAGTCGAGCCGGAAATCGCGGCCGAGGTCAAACGCGCCCTCGGCAAAGACATAGCTGCGCTCACCGCCCGGGCGGATGCTGTCGCGCGTCAGGGCCCCGCGCAGAATGATGTCGCCATTGGCAAAGGCCTGCCGGTAGCGCGCCTCGATCGTGCGGGTGGCGGGCGAGACATAGGGCGTCAGCGTCAGGTCGCGGTGGTCGCCCAGACGGATGAAATAGGGCAGCTTGACCCCGAGGCCAAGCTGGTCGGTGGTGCGGACGCGCGGGATCAGCAGGCCCGTCGCGCGGGTCAGCGTCGGGTCGGGCAGGCGCATCTGCGGCACCCAGAGCACCGGCACGCCCGCCACGCGCAACGTGGCATTGTCGAAATAAAGCTGCTGCGCGACGCTGTCATGCACCACGCGCCGCGCGCGGATCTCCCACAGCGGCGGACGGCCGGCGCAGACATGGCAGGAGGTCGCGGCGACCTGGCTCAATTGGCTGTAGCGCCCCTCGACCCGGTCGATCCGGTTGGCGGCCAGTTGCAACTGCTGGTCCAGCACCAGCCGCGCCCCGCGCAACAGCCCGTTCTGCAACCGCGGGTCAAGCGACGCGCTGTCGGCGGCAAGGATCGTGCCGTCCGCGGCGCGGATCAGGATCGGGCCGGTGATCGTCAGCCGGTCGGCGGCCGCGTCATAGCTCACGGCCGCGGCGGTCAGCCGGGTGCCATCATAGAACACCTCGACATTGCCCGCCGCCGTCAGCCGTGCGCCGTTCGGCCCCGGGGGCGCGACCTCGAGGCTGTCGGCCACCAGCGTCGCGACACCCTGCGCCGGGGCAAGCGTGGGCAGCAGCAGCAGCAGAGCAAACAGGGTCATCAGAAGGGCGCGCATCAGCCATCCTCGAGGTGAAGCAGGAGACCCAGCGACAGTCCGATGGCCGCCAGCGGCGGTGCCCAGGCCGCCAGCGCGGCGGGGATCTGGCCGCTCTCGCCCAGGATCTGCGCGAAATTGCGCAGGAAATACAGGCCAAAGCTGAGCAGCACCGCCGCGAGCACCATCATCCCGGTGCGCCCGCCCCGCTGGTGGCGCATGGTAAAGCCCGCCGCGATCAGCACCATGGCGACAAGGAACACCGGCATCGCCAGTTCCATCTGCAAAAAGACCTGATGACGCCGCGCGGAAAACCCGGCCGCCTGCAACCGCTCGATAAAGCGGGGCAATTCCCAGATCGGGATCGAGGAGGGCGTGCCGAAACTGTCGCGGATCTGGTCCGGCGTCAGGGTCGAGCGCACTTCGAAGGTCGCATGATGCTCGGCCATGGCCTCGGGGTTGTCGGTGCCTGCAAGCGGCCAGACCTTGGCCTCGGTCAGCGCCCAGGCGCCGCGGGTGAGCAGCGCCGCTGCCGCTTCGATCCGCCGCGCGGGCGTGCCGTCGGGCGCAAAGGTGATAAAGCTCACATCCTGCAAGGCGGTGCCGTCGAGGTTGGCCCGGCCGGCGCGGATCACCGTCTGGCTGCGGTCGCTGCCCTGACGCAACCACAAGCCGTCATTGGCGATCGACAGCACCGAGGCATGGCCCGACAGGTTCCCCGCCCGCGCCTCGTATTCCTTGGAGGTGGCGGCGACGATCGGGTTCATCACGGCGACCGAAACGACCCCGATGGCGAGCGCCACGGCGACAGGCGCCAGCAGCGCCCGCAGCGCCGACCGGCCTGCGGCGCGTGTCACCACAAGCTCGGACGACCGCGCCAGCGCCAGAAACAGCGCGATGGCCGCGATGATCATGATCAGCGGCAGGATCCGGTAGAGGCCCTGCGGCACGTTGAGCAGCGTCAGCCCGATGATCTGCGCCAGCGGCGCCCCGGCAAAGCGGCGCACCTGATCGATCAGGTCGATGAACACCAGCATGGCAAAGAACACGGACAGCACGCCCAGAAAGGTGGCAAAGAACCGCCGCGCGAAATAGCGGTGCAGGATCATGCCGCAGCCCCGGTGGCCGCGCCTGCCCGGGGACGGCGGCGCAGCAGATAGGGCCGTGTCGCCCAGAACAGCAGGAACCAGATCATGCCGATGCCTACCAGCGCAGGCAGGTAGGTGACGGGCCAGAGCCGCGCCACATCGCGCACGACCGCCACCGACAGCGTCTCGACCATCTTGACCACGATCACCAGAAAGATCGCGCCGACGACCTGTTTCCAGACGCCAAACCGGCTGAACCCGCCCGTCAGCAGCGTGGCAAAGCCGATCAGCGCAGCCACAGTGGCGAGGATCGCCTCGCTGAAACGGCCATGCCCCTCGACGATCAGCGCGCCTTCGGATTTGCGCGTCTCGGCGATGATGGCGGGCGTGGGAAAGAGCAGCTCGCGGGTGGACAGCTCGCGCGAGCTGCGCCGCGTGGTATCGGGCAGGCGCACCATCGCGCCGATGTCATAGGCCAGTTCGTCAAAGCGGGTGGTGATCAGGCTGTTGCCCTCGCGCCGCAGCGTCTGCGCCAGCCCGTCGATCATCACCAGTTGCGGCCCGCTCTCGCCGCGCAGCAGATAGGCGCTGGCTGCGGTATAGGTCACGCTGTCGCGGGCAGAGCGGGTGTCGGACAGGAAGATGTCGCGCAATTCGCCCTGCGGCGAGATTTCGCGGATATAGAAGGTGATGCCGTCGGTGGGGGCAAGGAACTGCCCCTCGCGCAAGAGCCGCGCGGTGGCGTTCTGCGCGATCTCGGCCTGCCGCAGGTTCAGCCGCGCCGCGCTCAGCGGCGCGATGACATGGGTGAGCACCGACATCAGGAGCGTGACGATCAGCCCAAAGACGAGCACCGGCCGCGCGAGGCGAAAGGCCGAATAGCCGGTCGCCTGCACCACGATCAATTCTGATTCCGCCGTCATCCGGTTGGTGACGTAAAGGCTCGCCGCAAAGGCCGCGAGCGGCAGCACGATGCGGATGATATTGGGCAGCGACAGCGCCGTGAATTCAAGAAACACACCCGCCGACTGGCCATCCGCGATCAACTGGTCAAACAGCACCACGGCCCGGTTGATCCAGTAGACCATCACCAGCACCAGCGCGAAAAAGCCGAACAGCACCATCAGCTGTGACAGCATGTAGCGGTCGAATCGTGCCACGCCGCGCGTCCTTTGCCCTTGCCCCGTGTTGCGGTTGCCGGAAACTAGCCGATCGGCGCGGGGGATTGAACCGGTATCTGGCCTTCCGTCCCGGCCGGGTCTAGCTATGGAGCGACCAGCCAGAGGAGAGAGACAGATGACCGACGTCGCGCAGATCGCCTTTCGGGACATGGACATGGGCGCAGTGGCACAGGCCACGGGGCGTGTCGCGGTCCTTGTCCCCGAGGATGGCCGCCTCGACCCGGCCGCGCGGCGCATCAATGTCCTGACCCGCAAGGCGCTGGCACGCCTCACCGAGAGCGCGCGCTGGCGCGACTGCGCGCCGGGCGATCTGGTCGAGCTGGCCTTTCCCGCCGGCCTCGCCGCCGAGGCGCTGCTGGTGGTCAAGCTGCCGCGCAAGCCCACGGTGGCACAGGCGCGCAAGGCGGGCGCGGCGCTGGCGCGCGCGCGCGGCACCGGCGCGCTGCTGGTGGCCGGAGGCGCCGCGGCGCGGCCCGAAGACATCGCGCTCGGCCTCGCATTGCGCGGCTACGCCTTTCGCGCGCACAAGACCGGGGCCGCGGCCGATACGCCGCCGCCGCCGGCCGGCCCCGTCATCTTCATGACGGCCGCGCCCGAGGCGGCGGCGCGGCTGTCCGGGCCGCTGGCGGCGCTGTGCGAAGGGGTGTTCTTTACCCGCGATCTGGTCAACGAACCCGCCAATATCCTGACGACCGATGATTTTGCCGCGCGCCTTGCCGCGATGCAGGACATCGGCCTCGATGTCGAGATCCTCGAAGAGGCCGACCTCGCCCGCCTCGGCATGGGCGCGCTGCTGGCGGTGGGGCAGGGCTCGCCCAGCCCGACCAAGGTCGTGGTGATGCACTGGCGCGGGGCCGGCGATGACAGGGCGCCGCTGGCGCTGGTCGGCAAGGGCGTCGTGTTCGACACCGGCGGCATCTCGCTCAAGCAGCCGGGCGGGATGGAAGAGATGACCATGGATATGGGCGGCGCCGGCGTCGTGGCGGGTGTGATGCGCACCCTGGCGCTGCGCCGGGCGCGGGCCAATGTCGTGGGGCTGGTCGGCCTGGTCGAAAACATGCCCTCGGGCACCGCGACCCGCCCCGGCGACGTGGTGCGCACGATGAAGGGCGACACGGTCGAGGTGATCAACACCGACGCCGAGGGGCGCCTCGTGCTGGCCGATGTGATGTGGTATGCGCAGGACCGCTTCGAACCCGCCGCGATGATCAACCTCGCCACGCTGACCGGTGCCATCATCGTGGCGCTGGGGCACGAGAATGCGGGGCTCTTTTCCAACGACGATGCGCTGGCCGGCGCGGTGCTCGGCGCTGCCGCGGCCGAGGGCGAGGGCGCCTGGCGCATGCCGATGGGGCAGGGCTATGACGACGCGCTGAAAAGCCGGATCGCCGACATGAAGAACGTCGGCGGCCGCGACGGTGGCGCGATCATCGCCGCGCAGTTCCTGCGCCGCTTCGTGCGCGCCGATGTGCCCTGGTGCCACCTCGACATCGCCGGCACGGCGCTGCTGAAATCCGACAGCACGCTGGCGCCCAAGGGGGCGACAGGCTGGGGCGTGATGACGCTCAACCGGCTGATCGCGGACCGCTACGAGGGCTGACGTCTGATGGGCGAGGTGCATTTCTACCACCTGACCCGGACCCCGCGCGAGGCGGTGCTGCCGGTGCTGATCGCGCGCGCCCGCGATGCCGGCTGGCGGGTCGAGGTCCGCGGCACCCAGAGTGCGGCGATGCAAGAGCTGGACATGGCGCTCTGGCTCGGCCCGGATGACGCCTTCCTGCCGCACGGCCTGTGCGGCGGGCCGCATGATGCGTTGCAGCCGGTGCTGCTCACGGCGGCGGGGCAGGCCCCGGCCCCGCCCTGCGACTGCGTGCTGACCATCGACGGCGCCGCGATCACCCAGGCCGAAATCGCGGACCGCGCCCGCGTCTGCATCCTGTTCGACGGTGGCGATCCGGCAATGCTGGCGCAATCGCGTGCGCTATGGAAAGCCTGCGTCGCGGCCGGTTGCGTCGCGAAATACTGGAGCCAGGAAAGCGGCCGCTGGGAGATGAAGGCCCAGGCGGGCCAGCCCGCCCCGCAATGATCGCGCCCGCCTAGCGCGTCAGGATCATCTGCCCGTCCGCGATCTCGATCCGGCCAAAGAGCCGCAGATAGCCCATGCCCAGCAACGATCCCTCCATCGCGCCATCCGTCACGACCGCCCGCAGACCGCGATCGGTGAACGGTCCCAGCCCGACAGTGTCGAGCCGCACCGTGGCGGTGCGCACCGTCCCGTTTGCGGTCTGCGCCGTGCCCAGATAGGCCAGCCCACCGGGGTCCAGCCCGACGCGCGCCGCATCCCTCCGGCTCAGCACCAGGTCGGTGGCCCCGGTATCGACGACAAGGCGCAGTGGCACCCCGTTGATCTCGAGCGTGACATGGTAATGCCCGTCCGGCCCGCGCGGGATCACGATGCGCCCATCCTCGACCACCGCCTGCCGCGGTGCCACATCGCGGCGGATATCGCCCCAGAGGCCTGCCGCCGCAATCGCGCCGACAAAGATCAGCCCCCAGATTGCCGCCTGCTGCGCCACGCGGTCCAGATTGTCACGGTTATGCACGAGGTACGACCCCGCGATGGCCACAGCCAGCAGGCCCAGATAGGCAATCCGCGCGATGTCATCCCCACTCATGCGAGGGGATATAAGGCTCAGCCCGAGAAACCGAAAGAGCGCAGTCCGTCGAGGATGAATTGCACCGCCAGCGCGGCCAGAAGCATGCCGAGGATCCGCGTGACCACGTTGATCCCCACCTTGCCCAGGATCCGCTCGATCGTGCCCGAGGCGAGAAAGAACAGGAACACAATGATCAGATTGGCCGCCATCACGGCGGTGATCGCGGCAAAATCAGCCGCCGATGTGGCCTGTCCCGCCAGCAGGATGATCGTGGTGATCAGCCCCGGCCCGACAATGAGCGGGATCGCGAGAGGGAACACCGACGGGTCATGGCCCGGGTCCGCGCCCTCGTCGGCATTGCCCTTGCGCCGGGTCTGGCGCCGCTCGAACAGCATGTCGAGCGCCGTGATGAACAAAAGCACCCCGCCCGCGATGCGGAACGCCGGCATCGAGATCCCGATAAAGCGCAGCACCGCCTCGCCCAGAAACAGAAACAGCAGCATCAGCACGCCCGCGACCAGACAGGCGCGCAGCCCGATCGCGCGCCGCTGCGCCGCGCCCATCCCCTGCGTCAGCGCGATATAGAGCGGCGCCAGCCCCGGCGGGTCGATGATGATGAAGATGGTGGTGAAGGCCGCGATCAGGGCCGGCAGTTCGGTCATCGCGCTCCCCTGTGCGGCCGCGACACGCGGTGGTCACCGCCAGATGCCTCCGGCCCGCTTATCTGACGCAAGTTCACGCCCTGGGGCAACCCTGCCTGTCATCTTTTGGCCGGAAATATCCTCGGGGGGTGAATGGGCCGCAGGCCCAGAGGGGGGCAGACAGCCCCCCTTCGGATCGCGGCCGTCAGGCCGCGACCTCGGATCGTGGCTGTCAGGCCGTGTCTTCGGGCCGCGACCTCAGGCCGTGACTTCGGGCCGCGGGCTCAGGCCGTGTCTTCGGGCCGCGACATCCGGCAGCACTCAGGCCGCGACCGCCTGGTCGAGCTTGTCCTGCGCCGCGACCCAGAGCGCCTCGGCGCGCTCCAGCGCCTCCATCACTTCGGCATATTTGCGGTTCCAGGTTTCCAGCTCGCCCTTGCGCGCATCCTCATAGAGCGCCGGGTCGGACAGCTTTTTCGCCAGCTTGTCGCGCATGTCGTTGATCTTGGCCACACGCTCCTCGCATTTGCGGACCTCGGCGCGCAGCGCCATCACCGCTTCGCGCGTCGGGCGAACCACCTTCTCGACCGGTTTCGCCTTTTCCACCGGTTTGTCGGGCGTCACCAGCATCCGCCGGTAGGCATCCAGGTCGTCCTCATAGGGCGTGACCCGCCCGCCTTTGACCAGCCAGAGCCGGTCGGCCACCATCGACAGCAGATGCATGTCGTGGCTCACCAGGATCACCGCGCCGGTATAGGCGGTCAGCGCCTCGACCAGCGCCTCGCGGCTTTCGATGTCGAGGTGGTTGGTGGGCTCGTCGAGGATCAGCAGATGCGGCGCGTTGAGCGTCGCGAGCAGGAGCGACAGCCGCGCCTTCTGCCCGCCCGACAGCCGGCCGACCTCGGTTTCGGCCTGCGCCGCCATCAGGCCGAACCCCGCAAGCCGCGCGCGCAGCCGCGCCTGCCCCTCTTCGGCCCGCTCGCGCAGCAGGTGTTGCAGCGGCGTCTCCTCCACCCGCAACTCGTCCACCTGGTGCTGCGCGAAAAAGCCGATGCGCAGCTTGGACGACGCCACCATCTTGCCGCGCGCCACGTCGAGCCGGCCCGAGAGCATCTTGGACAGCGTCGATTTGCCCTCGCCGTTGCGGCCCAGAAGCGCGATGCGGTCGTCCTGGTCGATGCGCAGGTTCAGGCTGTGCAGGATGATCTGGTTGCCATAGCCCACCGCCACATCCTCGGTGGCGATGATCGGCGGCGACAGCTCTTCGGGTGAGGGAAAGGTAAAGACCGTGCGCGCCGCATCCTCGGGCACGCGGATCGTCTCCATCTTCTCCAGCATCTTGACCCGGCTCTGCGCCTGCTTGGCCTTTGACGCCTTGGCCTTGAACCGGTCCACAAAGGCTTGCAGATGCGCGCGTTTCGCGTCCTGCTTCTTGGCCGAGGACACCAGCAGCGCGCGCTGTTCGGCCCGCGCGCGGGCAAAGGCGTCGTAGTTGCCCGACCAGTAGGTCAGCTTGCGGTTTTCCAGGTGCAGGATGCCGCCGACCGAGCGGTTGAGCAGCTCGCGGTCGTGGCTCACGATCACCACGGTATGCGGATACTTGACCAGATAGGCCTCGAGCCAGAGCGCGCCCTCGAGGTCGAGGTAGTTCGTCGGCTCGTCGAGCAGCAACAGGTCGGGCTCCGAGAACAGCACCGCCGCCAGCGCCACGCGCATCCGCCAGCCACCCGAGAAGGCCGAGCAGGGCATCCGCTGCTCTTCGTCGGTAAAGCCGAGCCCCTTGAGGATCGCGCTCGCGCGCCCCTCGGCAGACCAGGCGTCGATATCGGCAAGCCGGGTCTGGATGTCGGCGATGCGATGTGCGTCGGTGGCGGTCTCGGCTTCGGCCAGAAGCGCGGTGCGCTCCACATCGGCAACCAGCACGGTGTCGAGCAGCGACACCTCGTTGCCCGGCACCTCCTGGCTGACCCCGCCGATGCGCGACAGGCGCGGCAGCTCGATCGTGCCGGTGTCGAGCGTGAGCTCGCCGCGGATCAGGCGAAAGAGCGTGGTCTTGCCGGTGCCGTTGCGCCCCACGAGGCCCACCTTGTGGCCGGCGGGAATGACGGCGGTCGCGCCCTCGAACAGGGGACGTCCTTCGACGGAATAGCTTATGTCGGTGATGCGCAGCATGGGCGCCCTTTGCCAGCCAGGGCGGGGGGCGTCAATCGCCCGCGGCAGCGCGGCGGTGTCTTTTCTCTGTCAACACGCCGTGCTAGGGGCGCGCCTATGCAATCACCGGGGCGCGATGCCCCCGATCAAACCCTGACCACAAGAGGCACAACATGGCACTCCAGCGCACCCTTTCGATCATCAAGCCCGACGCGACGCGGCGCAACCTCACCGGCAAGATCAATGCCAAGTTCGAGGATGCCGGCCTGCGCATCGTCGCGCAAAAGCGCATCCAGCTCACCGTCGATCAGGCCGGGATGTTCTACGACGTGCACCGCGCGCGGCCGTTCTTTGGCGAACTGACCGAATTCATGGCCTCGGGCCCGGTCGTGGTGCAGGTTCTCGAAGGCGAGGATGCGGTCGTCAAGAACCGCGAAGTCATGGGCGCGACCAACCCCAAGGATGCGGCCCCCGGCACCATCCGCGCCGAATTCGCCGAGTCGGTCGGTGAAAACTCGGTCCACGGGTCGGATGCACCGGAAACCGCGGCGCAGGAAATCGCCTTCTTCTTTTCCGGTCTCGAACTGGTCGGCTGATCCTGCCGCGCCAACATGCTGACACGCTGACACGCTGACACGCTGACAGTGGCGCCCGCCCCTTTGCCTGGGGCGGGCGTCTTGCGTTTCGGTCAGGTCGTCAGGGGGGCGCCGCCGTGGCGCAGGCCGGACAGCGACCAGTCACGCCGGGCGGTGAGGGTCGCGGCAAAGCTGTCCCATTCATCGCCGAAACTGTCGTCGAGCCAATGTGCCAGAGCCAGCCGCGGCGCGAGGTCGTCCTGCGTGAGCTGGCTGTCGATGCGGCACTGACCGTCCTCCTCCTGCGTGAGGCGGATCTCCATCACCGCATCATCGCTGAGCGCCCCCTCCGCGCGTTCCAGATGGTAGCGGCAATGATGCGGCGCATCCTGATCGAGGATGGTCATGGTCATTTCGTCATGCAGACCGTTGCTGCCGCGAAAGCGCAGATAGACCGTCATCGCGTCGTCGGGGTCGCTGTCGTAATCGGTCAGGGTGCC
>Ga0100403_1000188_pt1 | contig 56390 bp, 49 predicted proteins | sample CryGeymet201501t_FD_83663 | JGI IMG/M metagenome (GOLD analysis project Ga0100403, IMG submission 83663) | Groundwater microbial communities from Crystal Geyser aquifers in Utah, USA - Crystal Geyser metaG 2015-01t | ecosystem: Environmental > Aquatic > Deep subsurface > Groundwater | place...
CAACATTCAACGGTTCGAGCCTCCACTTGTTGTTACACAAGCTTCACTCTGCTCATGGATAGATCACTAGGTTTCGGGTCTATACCCAGCAACTTGACGCCCTATTCAGACTCGCTTTCGCTACGGCTCCACCTAAATGGCTTAACCTTGCTACTGAGTATAACTCGCCGGCTCATTATGCAAAAGGCACGCCGTCGAACTTTGCCTTACGGCCATAGTTCTTCGACTGCTTGTAAACACACGATTTCAAAGTCTATTTCACTCCCCTTTCGGGGTTCTTTTCACCTTTCCCTCACGGTACTTGTTCACTATCGGTCACTGAGGAGTATTTAGGCTTGGGAGATGGTCCTCCCAGATTCCTTCAGGGTTACACGTGCCCCAAAGTACTCAGGATACTGCTAGGTATATACTCGATTTCGACTACAGGGCTATCACCTTTTGTAGCGCCGCTTTCCAGGGGCTTCGTCTATCAAGTATAAGTCCACATTGCAGTCCTACAACCCCGGCTATGTTGCCACAGCCGGTTTGGCCTGTACCCCGTTCGCTCGCCACTACTTAGGGTATCTCTTTTGATTTCTATTCCTCCAGGTACTTAGATGTTTCAGTTCCCTGGGTTCGCCTCCTACGCCTATTGATTCAGCGTAGGATACCCGTATTAACGGGTGAGTTTCCTCATTCGGAGATTTACGGATCGGTGCTTGATTACCAGCTCCCCGTAACTTATCGCAGATTTCCACGTCCTTCATCGCCTCTCAGTACCAAGGCATCCATCGTGTGCTCTTAGTAGCTTGACAATTTTTTTATCTTATTTTGCTTGAGATTCAGCATTACGAATTAGACTAACAAATTACTAGTTAAAGTATTTTGCCTACTAACCGCTTGCTATGACAGATTGCTTTAAATATTTCGCTGTTTAGAATTCCGAAGAATACAAACATAGCGATCTTTAAGATCGCACTATCGAAATTCAAAATCTTTCTATCTATCTTGAACTTTACTCTTAACCAAATTTTCAAATAACGCCTTCCGAAAAAAAACCAAACCGAAGTTTGGTTGAAATCCGAAAGTCGAATTCTGATGAACAGAACTCTGAGAGTTTTAGGCTTGGTGAGCCTAAGAAGAGTTGAACTTCTGACCTCGTCCTTATCAGGGACGCGCTCTAACCAACTGAGCTATAGGCTCATTTGCGTCCAAAACTGTTGGACTCTCAAAGCTAAATAGTAAGGATAGACTGGATGGAATAACATCGCTGCTATTCCGGACACTCTGAAGTACTTTAGTACAAAGTCCAAATGATAAATCAAATCGACTTGAGTGCTTGACCTAAAGATGACCCAGGATCGAAATCCTGGGTCTAATCCTTTAGAAAGGAGGTGATCCAGCCGCAGGTTCCCCTACGGCTACCTTGTTACGACTTCACCCCAATCATCGATCTCTCCTTGGGCGGCTGCCTCCGTGAGGTTAGCTCACCGACGTCTGGAGAAACCAACTTTCGTGGTGTGACGGGCGGTGTGTACAAGACCCGGGAACGTATTCACCGCGGCATGCTGATCCGCGATTACTAGCGATTCCAGCTTCATGGAGTCGAGTTGCAGACTCCAATCCGAACTGAGGATGGTTTTTTGAGGTTGGCTCCCTATTGCTAGTTCGCAGCTCTTTGTACCATCCATTGTATTACGTGTGTAGCCCTGGCCGTAAGGGCCATGAGGACTTGACGTCATCCCCACCTTCCTCCGGTTTAACACCGGCAGTCTCCCTAGAGTGCCCAACTTAATGATGGCAACTAAGGATAAGGGTTGCGCTCGTTGCCGGACTTAACCGAACATCTCACGACACGAGCTGACGACAGCCATGCAGCACCTGTGTCCCCCGCTCCGAAGAGAAGAATCTATTTCTAGAAACTGTCGAGGGCATGTCAAGGCCAGGTAAGGTTTTGCGCGTTGCTTCGAATTAAACCACATAATCCACCGCTTGTGCGGGTCCCCGTCAATTCCTTTGAGTTTTAATCTTGCGACCGTACTCCCCAGGCGGGATACTTAACGCGTTAACTAGACTACAGCGGGGGTCAATACCTGCTACAGTGAGTATCCATCGTTTAGGGCGTGGACTACCAGGGTATCTAATCCTGTTTGCTCCCCACGCTTTCGCATCTCAGCGTCAGTTATGGCCCAGATTGCCGCCTTCGCCACCGGTGTTCTACCCAATATCTACGAATTTCACCTCTACACTGGGTATTCCACAATCCTCTACCATACTCGAGCCTAGTAGTTTCAAATGCACGTTCGAGGTTAAGCCCCGAGATTTCACATCTGACTTACTAAACCGCCTACATGCTCTTTACGCCCAGTAATTCCGAACAACGCTCGCACCCTCTGTATTACCGCGGCTGCTGGCACAGAGTTAGCCGGTGCTTCCTCTGCAGGTACCGTCATCCGCAAGGGGTATTAAACCTTACGATTTCTTCCCTGCTGACAGAGCTTTACAACCCGAAGGCCTTCGTCACTCACGCGGCGTCGCTGCGTCAGAGTTTCCTCCATTGCGCAATATTCCCCACTGCTGCCTCCCGTAGGAGTCTGGGCCGTGTTTCAGTCCCAGTGTGGCGGGCAATCCTCTCAGACCCGCTACCCATCGTAGCCTTGGTAAGCTTTTACCTTACCAACAAGCTAATGGGACGCAGGCTCATCTCAGGGCGGGAGCCGAAGCCCCCTTTCCTCACTTTAATTAATAAAGTGAACGTATGCGGTATTAGCAGAAGTTTCCCTCTGTTATTCCCCACTCCGAGGTAGATTACCTACGTGTTACTCACCCGTGCGCCGCTTTAATCATTCCCGAAGGAACTTTATCGCTCGACTTGCATGTGTTAGGCACGCCGCCAGCGTTCGTTCTGAGCCAGGATCAAACTCTTCATAAAAGTGTTTAAATCCCATAGTTCAGACCGACCACTGGTCGTGTATTATTTAACGTTTATCAAATTAGACAGACCAAGGTTGATCTGAATTACTGTTTTTAGTTTGTTTAATGTCACAAAAATTTTCTCAAAATTAAAGTTTGGACTCTTTTGAACTCGGATCCGTAGATCCAGGCACAAGGAGACCAAACTCTGAATTTCAGAGTCATTTTTTTCCTTACTATTTAGTTTTCAAAGAACAACAACGAAGGGAGCTTCTACGGGGATGTGAAAAGAAAGTCAACCGATACCTTTAAGTTTTTTTCATTTTTTTCATTTTTTTTATAAGCACTTGTTTTTATTGGAGTCATCGCGACCCAAGGTAAGCAGTTGTGCACAAGTTATCCTCAGAATTATCCTCAGCTTACGGTGGATAAATAGGGAGCACAGAGGAAGCTGTGATTTCAGACCTGAATAAGTATGTAAGACACTCTCTTTGAGTCCGCGCACAAGGAAAGAACGTAAAAAATCCGAAGCTAACTTTGTTTTTTGAGTAAAAAACACATACCTTCATAGGGGGAAACCGCAAATACTATAGTAAACAAAGCAGAAGGAATTTGTGTTTCCCCTATGAAAGCAGGCAAAAAACTATGAGTGAAAATAATGTATCCCAGGAAAACGTCAGCCAGGCCTGGAAGATTGTAGAAAAAAGTAGACACCCGCAGCGCCCTTACGCACTAGACTACGTAGGCGAAATCTTCACAAACTTTGAAGAACTAAAAGGCGACAGATCCTTTAGTGAGGATCTTGCCATCATAGGGGGAATTGCGGAATTCACGCACCCCTCTACCGGAGAAACTGAAGGCGTGTTTATCGTGGCCAATCAGAAGGGGCGCAAGACAAAAGAAAAAGTTGAACGCAACTTTGGAATGGCAAGGCCCGAAGGCTACCGAAAAGCGATGCGAATCTTCGATCTCGCAGAGAGATTCAACAAACCACTTATTACCTTTATCGATACACCTGGCGCATTTCCCGGCATTGGCGCAGAGGAACGCGGTCAAGCCGTAGCAATCGCCGAGAGCATCCGTAAAATGTTCGAGATTAAATGTCCGTCGGTTGGAGTTGTCATAGGCGAAGGCGGCTCTGGCGGAGCCCTTGCCCTTGGAGTCACAGATAAGTTGCTTATGTTGGAGAACTCTATTTACTCCGTCATCAGCCCGGAAAGTTGCGCCGCGATTCTTTGGGGCAATTCTGGAGAGATGAGAAAAGCTGCTCTTGCTCTGAAGCTTTCCGCACAAGAAACTTTTGAACTCGGATTGTGCGATGCCATCATCAAAGAAGATGCCGAGGGTGCGCATGATTGTTTTGAGGAATCAGCCAAAACATTAAAAGAAGCGATTTCGAAAGAACTCCTTGGCCTGAGAGAACTGAGTCACGCAAACTTACTAGAGGCAAGATATCAGAAGTATCGAAATATTGATTCAAAGAACATCAAAACAAAAACGCACCAGGCATGACTGAGATGAACAACCTAAAAGCAACATCAAGGGCTTGGTCTTCAATGACGGCCTTTGCAGAAATAGAAAAAGAAGTTGAAGGCCGACATATTAAGCTTCAAGCAAAATGTGTTAACCATAGATTTTTTGACCTCAAGTTACGTGCAGGAAGAGATTGGCAGGTTTTCGAAAACGATTTTAAATCATGGCTGAAAACCCCTCTTTCAAGAGGAAGTTTCGATCTTTGGGTCGATGTTTCTCACCCCAAAGGGTCTTTGGAGTCCGGGTCAAAACTTAAAGTAAGCAGGTTTCTCGAAAGCTTTAAAGCCGCACTTGAAAACGGGCAAGATGTGAAAATGTCCAATCCTCTAGTCGGCCCTGCCCTTAAGGCTTTTGCACTCTTGCAAAATCAGGCCCTATGGTGGAACGAAGAAGAAGAACGCGAAGAGTTCTCAATCAAAGACTCGATCGGAACCGATCAGTTAAAAAATTGGATTGCCGAGTTATCTGAAAAGATTGCGCAAGAACGCGCCATCGAAGGCGAAGAAACCCGCAAAGCCATCCAAGAAATTCATAAGAACCTTTCACTTTCATTAAAAAAGTTAGAGGCAAAGATTCCAGCGCTTCACCAAGAGTGGAAAAAGCAAATGGAAGATCGAATTGCCAAATTGGCTGAGAAAATGGAACAGGCCACGCCGGACTCAAGCCGTGTCTACCAAGAGTTTGTGATGCTCGCAGACAAGAAAGATGTCAGCGAAGAACTCCAGAGAATTGACTCACACCTTAAAGCTTTGAACTCGTTGATCTGTGACCCCAAGGAACAAAACGTCGGGAAAAAACTAGATTTCCTAGCCCAAGAATTGAATCGGGAGTTTACAACTTTGAACAACAAGACCCAAGACCCCGAAACTTCAAGCGAGATCAGCGAAGCCAAGCTCGAGGTCGAAAAAATTCGAGAACAAAGTCTAAACTTGGTGTAAGACTCAGCATTGTTATGGCAGATCAAATCAAAATCATGGATGTTGGCTTTGGGAACACGGTTCCCAAGGGCAGAGTCATTGGCCTCATGGCTTATGACTCGGACCCCGTGAAGCGCCACTGCCAAGAGCTTGAGAGAACCCATAAAGTTATTGACGCCACCAAAGGGCGAAAAGTGAGAACCGTCGTGATCCTTGACTCCAACCACGTTGTGCTTTCCGCGATCGCCCGAGAAACTTTGTCCGAGCGCCTTCAAAACTCATAACCGAAGCCTCCATTCCTGTTTTTGGAAAAGCCAACTTCTTCCCAAAAACCTGAGCCGCGGCGCGGCAGCAAATTACAGCGATTTTCAAGAAATCCCGTGTTAATGTGCCAACATGGGGACCAAGTCAGGACTACTTGTCGTAATTGCAGCACCAAGCGGAGGTGGAAAAACCACTCTCGCCAGCGAACTTATTTCGCGTTTCCCGAATGCAAGCAGGTCCATCACTTGCACGACGAGACCCGCTAGACCCACCGAAATTCCTGATCAAGATTACATATTTTTAAGCGATGACGAATTCGAGCAAATGCTAAAGCGAGATGAATTCGCAGAATGGGCGATGGTTCACGGCTATCGCTACGGCACTCGAAAACAAGTTGTGCAAGAATCTATCGATAAAGGCGAGATCCTCATCATGACGATTGATGTGCAAGGAGCTCAAAGCATCAAGAGTGCCTTCAACCAGGCGATTAGTATTTTCGTTATGCCTCCTGACTTTGACATTCTAGAAAGTCGCCTGCGTAAGCGAGGAACCGAAACAGATGCCGACATTCGAAAGCGTCTTGAGAATGCCCGCAAAGAAATCGCCCTTGCCGATCAATTTGACTTCCAAGTCCTCAACGATCGCCTTGATCGTGCTGCCCTCGAAATCGAATCCATAATTAAAAAGAATTTAGCGTGAGTGTGAAGCTCATGTGCTGGAAGCTATCCGTTTCTAATGTCCGACCCAGTATCCAATCCTGACGAGTGCGAAGAAATAGAAAATGACTGATACTCCTTCGCCCTCATCCACAAAATTCAATAAGCACGCTCCCAACCCCAGCTTTGAGGATCTCAAAGCAAGCGTAAAGTCGTACTTTCCTGAAGCTGATTTTGGACTACTGCAAAAGGCCCATGACTTTGCCCTCTCTTTACATGAAGGACAAACCCGAAAGTCTGGCGAGCCCTACATCATGCACCCCATTTCCGTTGCCTACATTCTGTCGACAATGAAAATGGACTTGGCGACCATCGTTACGGGAATCTTGCACGATGTTGTAGAGGACACCGAAACTAGCTGTGAAGAGTTAGCTGAAGAATTTGGCAAAGAAGTGGCTCAACTCGTCGACGGGGTCACAAAAATTTCGAAAATTAGTTTCAGGTCAAAGCACGAGAAACAGGCGGAAAACTTTCGAAAAATGATTTTGGCGACAGCTAAAGACCTAAGGGTCATCCTCGTCAAACTTGCGGATCGCACACACAACATGCGCACTCTACAGCACATGCCCCCCCACAAGCAGGAAGCGATTGCTAGTGAAACTCTTGAGATCTATGTCCCACTTGCCAATCGCATGGGGATTTCATGGATGAAGGTCGAATTAGAAGACCTTTGTCTTCGTTACCTTCATCCGGAGGTCTACCAGAAGCTCATTAAGCTCATCGACAAGAAACAAGATGAGAGAAAAAAATACACAGAGACGATGAAGAAAATCCTGATCGACAAAGCCGGTGAATATGGGCTGAAGATCAAGGTAACCGGCAGACCAAAGCACTTCTATTCCATATATAAAAAGATGGAATCTCGGAATTTAGACTTTGAAGAGATCCATGACATTGTAGCGTTTCGTGTGATCACCAACTCGGTAGCGGAATGCTACGAAGTTTTGGGGATTGTTCACTCGTTCTTCAAACCGGTTCCGGGCCGTTTTAAAGACTACATCGCCATGCCGAAGAACAACATGTATCAATCCCTTCATACGACTGTCATTGGTCCTTATGGAGAGCGCCTTGAGGTTCAGATTAGAACGGAAGAGATGCACCGAGTGGCCGAAGGTGGCGTGGCGGCTCACTGGCAATACAAAGAAGGAAAGCTCAACGCTAAAGACGCGGAACGCTTTCACTGGCTCAGGCAAGTGATCGAAGCACAAGAGACCCTAGACAATTCCACAGAGTTTTATGAGTCCATTAAGCTCGATCTTTTTGCGGGTGAGATCTATGTTTTTACGCCAAAGGGTGAATTAAAGGAATACCCCGTCGGAGCGACGCCTTTAGATTTCGCATTCTCAGTCCACACGGACGTTGGAAACAAATGTATCGGCGCCAAAGTTAATGGTCGCATGGTGCCCCTAAAATACAAACTTCGATCCGGCGACACGGTCGAGATCATGACCTCGCCCACGCAGAGACCGAGCAAGGATTGGCTCAAGATTGTAAAAACGGGTCGCGCGAAATCCAAAATCAGAGCTTTTATCAAAACGGAAGAGCGAGATCGAGCAAGGGCGATCGGTAGAGACGTATTGGAACGTGAATTCAAAAGAATTCACGAGAACTTTGGAAAATTTGAAAAGCTAAAAGACGTGGACGAGCGCGCAGGTCAGCTCTCCTTTGCCTCTCTTGATGAGATGATCATCGCAGTTGGTTATGGAAGAACAGCTCCTGAAAAACTATTGGCCAAAATATTTCCTGAAAAATTCAAAGGCGCACCTCCAGAGTCTCTCGAAGAAGAAGCCCAAGCCATTGCCGATGAAACCTCCATCAAAGGTCGCACGATTAAAGAGTCTAAGCGAAGTGCCGTTCTCATCGAGGGGATCGATGATGTGATGGTTCGATTTGCAAAGTGCTGCAATCCATTGCCTGGTGATGAGATCATTGGATTTATCTCCAGAGGCAGGGGAGTAATTTGCCACCGAGTAAATTGTCCGAAAGTATTGGACGTGGATTCTGGAAGAGCCGTGGACGTTTCATGGGCTGATGAAAACAATCGCAAAATCCTAAGAGATGTGAAGATCAAGATCATCGTGACGGACAATCAAGGCCTCATGAACCAAATGACAAAAACGATTAGCGCCAAGGGCATCAACATGAAGTCCATCAACATCAAGGTGAATCCCGACCGCAAGGCCACGGGCTTCTTTGATTTACAAGTGACAAGCCGAGCCGAGCTGCTTGCTTGCGTGAAGGACCTCGAAGGCGTCCCAGGCGTCATCAGCGTCGAAATCATGTAGCACTCCCCTCGTCCTGAGTGGTGAATGCAAATATTTAATTGGATTTAGAAACTCTACAGCGCTTTGAACCAGGTTCGTTGGCGTTTCACGTAGGCCATGTGAGCGCTGAGGATGAGCTCTTTAGTTTTTGTGAGGTCATATTCACCATTTAAATGAGGGACGATCTCCCGATATCCCATACTTTGAATGCCCGGAGCTGAAGGCCCCCACTTCGACAGCAGAGCCTTTGCTTCCTCAAGCCATCCCCTCTCAAACATTTCTTCGATTCGGGCCTTGAGCGGCTCACGAAAGATACTACGTGCCCCCCCCCCACCCAGGACTAGCATCGAGGTTTCATTCCAAATTTTTGCTAACCCCGGATCACGAATCTTAATGTTTCGGAGATCATCCCAAGAAAATCCTTGGCGATCTACTAAATCCAAATATCTTGTGACTCTATAGCGATCATTGGGGTAGATTTTTTCGCCCCACCTTTTATCGAAGCTCAACAGCTTCGCATGAAGCTCTTCATTGGACTGGTCGTCCAATGATCTCTGATACACTTCATTACTTTTTTCACCAGGCGCAACACCTTCCACAAGGGCTCGTTCGTAAAAACCGCTGCCTCCCACGAGGATAACAGGGCCATCGTTCAGAAGATGCTTCAAGATAGGCTCTTGGACCACAGACAAGAACTGCTTACTCGTAGCCACCTCATCAAGGTTTAAGAAATCCAAACCAATCCACTGAAAATCTAAACGATCCCTTCCTATGACTTTGGCGGAGCCGATATCAAGCCCTCTATAGAATGCAACTGAATCGACACTAACGATCAAGAAGCGCTCAGAGTCCCCTGGAGGAAGGGATCGCAAGTAATTGAGAACTGTTGAAGTCTTACCGCAGCCCGTAGGTCCAACCACAGACAAAACTCCACGCTGATCCCAAGCTTCGATTTTGTCTAAAAAGTTTCTCTTCATTGTCTTACGAACTTATCTGTAAATATTATTTATAAATTTTTTCTATGCTTTTGCGATGTGAATAGTTTTTATCTATCCATTTTACCTATGAAAGGCCGTCTCAATCCAATCATGTGTGAAGCTTAGCCAAACCGGACGCCCATGTGGACACAAGCCTCCCCATTGAATCTTGTCCATATCCTCAAGTAGTGCCTTGATTTGATCATGACCAATGCGTTGACCGCGGCGAATGCTTCCGTGGCAAGCCAAAGAGGCTGCGATTCGATATTTGATCTTTGCTTCCCAATGCTCCGGGTTGCCGTCTTCTCTAATCTCAGAGAACAACTGACCAAGAAGATCTTCCCAATCAATTTTTCGGTCAGCTTCTGGCACTGCGATGAACTCAACAGTATCTCCCGATTTTTCTTTGAGGGACTTCAAGGACTCATCGCTTAATTCAAACCCTAGTTTTTCAAAGACACTAACTAACTGAAGAGCATCATCATGAGCAAAAGGAGGAAGCGTATATTCAACGGGGATCAACAATGCTTTGGATCGTAAGAGGTCTTTTGATAATAAAATCTTTTCAAAGTTGATCCTTTCATGAGCCGCATGTTGATCAAGGACTATCATGCCAGACGGAGCCTCACACACAATCCAAGCTGCACCGACCTCCCCTACGATTTTAAGTTCAGAAAATTTAAAATTGGGTATGTCCTCTTTACGGCCCGCTGGAACAGAAAGAGCGACGCCAGGACTTGGCTTAGCAACAAATGGCTTCATTGATTCTCGAAAGTTGTCTACAGGAAATCTCTCTCCTGAAGAATTGACTGCGGTATTTTGAGAATGGGGGGCAGGAGCTCTCGCTGTCGAAGCGAAAAGTGTGCTAGCGGATGGAGCGGAAAAGGAAGACCTTAAACCCGGATCTTGATCGGACACTTGAGGCGCAGAAGGAGCCACCTCTAAATGCGGCCTCAAAAGACTATAGGCCACCGAAGCCACACTAAACCCCTTAGGCCAGCGGACCTCTTTCTTCTGAGGGTGAATATTCACATCTATAATGGAGGGGTCGACCTTCATATCGATGACGCCTACAGGGTAGCGAGATGACTCAATCAATCCTGAGTAGGCTTCCCTCAAGGCGTATGGCAGTCTCGCATCTTCAACAGGACAGCCGTTGACGATGAGGTGGATGTCTTTTTTGAATCTGGAAGACACAGGTGACTTATAAAAAGCCATGTTCACATTCTCGACACCCTCATCAATCTTGGCGGCTTGGACGTGGAGCAATTCTCCGTCGTGAGGAAATAAATTTCTGAATCGCTCACCCAAAGTTTCAGGGCTGCACTCAAAACTTTCTTTGAGCTCGCCCGATTCATTCAGAAAGTTCCAAGAGAACGCGAGCCGCGGATGAGCTAGAGCCATATTTTGAAGCACGGTCAAACACTCTTGATATTCACTGCTCAAGCTCTTTAGAAACTTCTTACGAGCTGGAACATTGAAAAAGATATCTTCTATTTTGACTTTGGTGCCCTTAGATAGAGAAACGGGAGTTAACTCGCCCTTCGTAGAACCAAAAGCTTCCCATGCCCACGCCTCAGAAGCCCCCTTCTGAAAACTTTCGATTCGGAGCTTGGCCACGGAAGCCGTGGCAGCAAGCGCTTCCCCCCTGAAACCAAGAGAATGAATGTGGTCGAGATCTTCGAGACTGGAAATCTTACTGGTCGCATGCCTTAAGGTGCAGAGCTTGAGATCCTCAGGCCCCATACCCGCACCATCATCAATAACCTCGATGCGTTTCATGCCAGCCTCTATTAAGAGGATTTTGATCTGCGTGGAGCCCGCATCGATCGCATTGTCCAAAAGTTCCTTTAATACGGAAGCCGGACGGTCGACCACTTCTCCAGCAGCAATGCGCCCGACGATCTCAGAATTCAATAATTGGACTTGAGGCGCTTTAGACATGTCTAAGACCTATACTCTTGCTCAGATTTGTGTCCAGAACTTCAACACCTACCCGGCAATTTTTGTCTTAACATAAAATTAACAATTGATTTCAAAGGCTTAGCTCCCCCCAACCGCTGTCGAAGTTCTGTGAGTAAGCGAGTTTTTCCAGAAATGGTCATTTTGTGTAGAAGATTTCTACACCACCCCAAAAGTTTTACATGGACCATTTTCTCCATAAACACCCAGAATAATAGATTATTTCCTATCTCACGAAGACCTGGCACGCCCCATGCAACCTATAGGAGGTTCCAAGGCTCAGGACGAGCGCTCCAGGAAAAGATTTTCTGGAGAGAACAAAGAAAGGACTCGCTTATGAGAAACGGAATTCTCGCTACAATAAGAACACTGACGGCAGGAGGCCTTATGTGTTGCGCTCTTATTAGTTCCACGGTTGGAGCTGATGACGGTGCAGAGTCCAACGATAAGAAGCTCATGGTAGAGCTTCCCGCTCAAGGTAGAGCATTCCTCACGGCAGAGGATTTACAGACGCTTCTAGGAATTCGTTCCCGGGACCCGTCTAGTCAGGAAGCGGAACAGTCACAGGAAGTGACTGTTGCCGCGCCATCTTTCTACTTCGATCTTAATGAGCGTGAAAAAGCTCAAGTTGCAAAAGTGATCAACAAGGTTCGTGTTGAACGCAGCCAACTAGAAAAAGATCTTCAGCAACAATCTAAAACCCAAAAAGAATCTTTGCGCTCTCAACGTAAGAACATTCAAATGTCTCGCATCAAAACAGGAGAAGCTGGCCATCAGAAACTCGGCCGTGACCTTTTTGCCTCATTGCTAGCAGAAGCCAATGCTGAAGCTGGCGTTGAAACAGCTCTTAAGAAATTTGATGAAAAGCACAGAATTGAAATTCAATTCATCATTCAAGAAGATGGCCAAAAAGCAATTGCTGCAATCAAATTGGGCCGTGACCTTGTTTGGGCTGATCGCGATCTTCAAAACGAATTCGTAGCTGGATTGTAATCTACAATCCCTTAGGACGTGACACGATTTCGGCCACCCTCTTTGGATTTATAGAGAAGCTTATCGACTTCCTCTAAGAAATCATCTGCGGTTTTGACCTGAGGTCTCCAAGTGCAGACTCCGAGAGAAGTCGTTACAGGCATCACTTTCCCTGAGTGTTCGAACAAATGATCTTCAATCGTTTTGCGAACACGCTCTGCTACACCAACAGCCACTTCAAGTTTGGCGTCGGGCATGATTAAAACAAACTCCTCACCACCAAAGCGGCCAAGAATATCTTCGGAGCGAATCACAGAGTCTTTGATCAAACGACAGGTTTCTTTGAGGACGTAATCTCCCGCGAGATGTCCGAAGTTATCGTTTACTTTTTTGAAGTGGTCCAGATCAAACATCACAATGCTTAATGGAAAACCAGATTTAGCGACTTCAATCGCTTGGCTGAGTGATTGAAGCAAATAAGCCTTATTGTAAACTCCAGTGAGCTCATCCACAGTTCCTTTTTGATGGAGAGACTCAGTAAACGCCGTGTCCAAATTGTTTTCCGTGTATTTGAAAACACTACTGCCTACTTTGATGACGTCATCCTGCTGCAAGAGCATGGGCCGATCAATACGCTTAGTATTGAGAATCGTTCCATTCGTGCTCTGCAAATCTTCTAGAATCACATTGGAGCCTTCGCGCTTCACACAGGCATGTCGTCCTGAAACTGCACGTTGGTTAATAATGATCTCATTGTCGGTCTGACGACCAATAGTGTTTGTGCCTTCTTTGAGTCTGAAGACTCGCCCTAACATATCACCTTGGATGGCAATAAACGCCGGATCAGATTCGTTCTGATTTTTCAGAAGCTCATCACCAGTAGTCGTTGTCGTAATAACTTCTGTCTTTGTCGAAGTCATTCGAACACTTTCCCAGTTTTCGCCATCTATTTCGTCTGGTTTGTCGTTCGGATTTTTAGGGCCACTATTCATTATCCATACTCCTAGCTAATACCTTAGCTCAAGATCACCGCTACAGTAAGGCTGTAGTGATGAATTGATTCCAACGGTCGTCCCTTGTAGTTCTTTGCAGATTTGTGGAATGGAGGTGAGCTTGATTTGATATCCAGTTCGACCTGAAGCATCTGACGGTCCGCCCGCGCCGCCCGACAACGCCGCAGTGATGTCGGATGCATTTTGCCATTCCGGGTTAAAGGCTGATGCCGCAGAAATAACATCTGCGTAAAATTTTGGCTTTCCGCCAAGCCTGAATCTTCCCACTGCGCCTAATTCTAAATAGGTTTCATGCCAGGCCGTTGGACTCCCTCCACCTCCACGATCTTCCAACTGGTAGATCTGAGTGGCTTGCATACCGCCGAGTCCAAGATTCAGAGTTGGGAATGCCGCAAAGTCAGCGGGGCCACGGCTATGTATCTCAGCAGGATAAGGAAAAATACTCCACATCAACCCCTCATAAAGAGTAGGCGCAAGAGTCATCTTCATAAAGTCTGGAGCGTTTGCGGGATGTGGACGCGCCGAAGGGGCTCCAGATTCAAAAGCCGCCGGGGTTCTGCTAAAGGCCGCATCAGCTAAGCCTTGTAAAATTATTTTGTGAGCGTAGCCGTAATCTCCCGTTGTTGAGGTGTCTCCAGGGTAGAAGCTAATATTTGCCATAGATCCCCCACCACCAACGTTGGGTTGTCCCGTCAACTCGATGTTGGAGTCTCTAAGGCGAGGTCCAATCCGGCTGCCAAAAGGTTTGGCAGCGCCAACGGCCGTAATGTATGGAGTGAGCCCTCTCGGCCAAAATAGAATGTTCGGCCTCACCCTAGCTCTAAGCACAATATGAAAGGGTGTACGAACTTTGTTTATGTTGTTTAGTTCCGGCGATGCGGATGAATTTCGAGAACGACTTAATCCTAGAAATATACCGTTTGATTCCTTACGCTCAACAACTGGACGGCAGGCACCGCCAGTGTTTTGGAATAGAACGACGTTGATCGTGATATTACTCAATTGCCGATCAAAATAGTTACCAAAGTTTCCTCCGCCTCCAGAACTCAAAGCCTCTGACTGTAGCGCATTGATATTTCCTGAATAGTCAAAAGTTCGGGTTGCGGAAGAGCTAAGGTATTCAATATCGCCATCGCTATCAAAATTAGCGTCGTTGGCCTGGATCAAGTTCTGGCGAAAAGTCTTATACATCGCCACATCAGCGGGAGCATTACTCCTACCTACGGGTTCTCGATCAGGCCCTCTAGGGAATGCGGAAGCAAAGTCCACCAAAACATCAGAAAGCAACCGCACCTGCGTCTCGTTTCGCTGTAGCAATCTGGTGGTGATGTAATCGAAGTAAGCGCCATTGAGATCCCTTGCCTCATCACACGTCTTTTTAAAATCTTCCGACAAGGCTAAGTTTGTGAGGTTGATCGCTTGAACGATCGGATTGAAACTTGGAACGGGTGTCCAACGAATGTGTGGAATTCCCGAACTACCCGTAAACAAATGTCGGCATAAGTTAGTTTCAGGGAAAGCACGCCCACCAGTAGCAAACTCCTCGGGCGTCGTTGGCTGATAGCCGGGAGCTTGCATGCAAATACCCACCGTTTCTCCATTGAGGTCAATCTTGGACAACCCACCTCCGCCCCCCCTGAGAGCGTCCTGCCACCCTTTGTTGAAACGAGATTGAGTCATATAAAGATCTGAAAGGACAAATTTGTAATTCTGCCTCAGCCTGTAATTGATGATGCTGATAGCGTTGAGGTAACGTGTTTGATAAGAAGCCCCGACCATGGCCGCAAGGTCTACTGAATTTTGCAGATTCACACGCGCCTGAATCAAATGGCCGATGCTGACAACCATCCCGAAAAAAATCATGAGCGTTGTGCTCATCATCGCCATCAAGATAAGAATCTGCCCGCGCTTACGAGGCGACTTGGACGGATTCGATTTAGCTCGGGTACTCACAAGTATCTTATCGGCATCACAAGGCGTATAGAAAAGCCTATGCATATAGTTTTATTATGCATTTCTCGCGACGCAACAAAAAGTGAAGATTTGGTAAAACTCTCACTTTTCCACGCTCCTCAGAGCGAAGAATCAGCTCAAAGCTTGGTCAAGATCGGCACAAAGGTCGTCAAAGTCCTCAAGTCCTACGCTGACCCTGATGAATCCGTCAGCAATGCCATTCTTTTCTCTAATCTCTTTAGGAACACTCGCATGAGTCATAATCGCTGGATGTTCAACTAAACTCTCTACTCCGCCGAGAGATTCGGCCAAAGTGAAGAGTTTGACTGAGCTCAAAAATTTCTGAGCTTCATTCAATCCACCATCAATATAGAAGCTCAGCATTCCGCCGAAGCCCGACATTTGCTCTTTCGCAAGGGCATGTTGTGGATGTGATTCCAATCCAGGATAAATCACCTTCGAAACTTTGGAATGGTTATCTAAATACTTTGCAAGCGCCATAGCTTGTTCGCCATGAGCCTTCATTCGTAGAGGCAAAGTTTTGATGGCGCGCATGACAAGCCACGAATCAAAAGGGGCCAAGACCGCGCCTGTTGTGTTCATCGCAAAATACAGCTTATCAGCGATATCTTCACGCTCAGTTACCAAACAACCGCCAACAACGTCACTATGCCCATTGATGTATTTCGTCATGGAGTGAAGAACGATATCTGCCCCCAGCGACAAAGGTTTTTGGTAATAAGGACTCATAAAAGTGTTGTCGACAAGAGTGAGTGTCCCTACCGACCTAGCCCGGTCACTGACTTTTTTGATCGGAATCAATTTGAGCAAAGGGTTCGTCGGAGTTTCGACCCAAACCAATTTTGTCTCGTTAGTTATTGCACTTTCGATTAGTGACTCGTCCGACAAATCAACAAACTTGATCTTGAAACCTTGCCTTTGAAGAATCGCAGTGAGGTATCGGTACGTCCCGCCATAAACATCATCGCAGCAAACGATCTCATCTCCCGGATCGAACAAGCTCATGACAAGAGTAGCCGCAGCCATCCCAGAAGCCATGGCTAGTCCGTAGGTTCCACTTTCTAGAAGTGCAAGGTTGTCTTCAAGCATTCTTCGAGTGGGGTTGTGGGATCTTGAATATTCAAAACCGCCGATCGTTTTGCCAGCTTCTGATTGTGCAAAAGTTGAAGTCTGAAAAATCGGAGGCATGACCGCGCCAGTGACGGGATCAGGGTGTTGACCTCCATGAATCGCGTTGCTGGCAAAACCAAGTTTGCGGAAGGATTCTAGACGTTTTTTGGGATCGCCATACATTTTCATCATTAAACCCCAGGTACTTTCCTAGCACCAGTGACATATTCTACAGCACCAGTTGTTCCAGACTCTGGCCAAGTGGTATCCATTTCATTGTCTTTGAGCCAAGTATCATTGAACACTTTCGACAAATAGCGAGAACCAGAGTCAGGCAAAATCACCAAGGCCTTCAATGGTTTTCCTCCTTGAAGTTCGTGTTTGGCGAGCCATTGTGCCGCTCCATAAAAGGCCATTCCACAACTTCCGCCGACAAGTAAACCCTCGCGGCGTGCGAGCATTTGTGTAGCAGCAAAAGCTTCGTTGTCTGCAATCTGCACACAATCATCCGCTAATGTGAGGTCCACAGTTCCTGGAATAAAGTCCTCACCAACACCTTCAGTGAGGTAATTGTGTATAGCGGATTCTTTCTTTTCTCGAATAAGTCCGTAATACAAACTTCCAACAGGATCGATTCCAACACACTGAAGCTTGGGATTTTTTTCTTTCAAAAATTTCGAAGTTCCCGAAAAAGTTCCGCCAGTTCCCAAACCTGCAAAATACACGTCTAGTGAATCTCCAAAATCATTCCAAATCTCAGGCCCTGTTGTTTCTACATGAGCCTGGGGATTGTCTGGGTTGTAATATTGGTTGGCGAGAAATCCTTTGTCGACGCTTTCGGACATGCGCCTTGCGACGTTGTAATACGAATTTTCATGCTCGGGCTCGACGCACGGGCAAACCATGACCTTCGCTCCATATGCCCTCAGAGCGTTGATCTTTTCGGCTGACATCTTGTCAGGCATCACAAAAATGCACTTGTAGCCGCGAAGAGCTGCCACAAGCGCCAGACCTGCACCAGTATTGCCAGAAGTCGCCTCGACGATCGTGCCGCCTGGCTTCAATTCACCGCGCTTTTCGGCACCGTTGATGATACTCAAAGCCACCCGATCTTTGACGCTGCCCGCTGGGTTCATAAACTCAATCTTGGCATAAAGCTCACTCTTCAAAGAATAGGTCTCAGCTGCCGGTATTTCGCCCTTGAGCCAGCTTCCTACAGGCAGGTTTTTCGTTGAGTTATTCAGACGAACGCAAGGAGTGTGTCCGATGAGTTCTTCCATGGATTGATAAATTCTCCGTGAATGGGACTGTGAATCTCTTTGTGGATTGCTTTGTGACATCCTTCGAACTCTATCTCAAAAGTGCTTTGACGAAAACTCCAAAACCCGCTTAAATTCCCCTCTCTATGAGTTTGTTTTTCAACGAAACACACCTGGCCCTCAAAGATAGTCTCCGCCGTTTTGCGGAGACCGAACTCGCACCCAAAGCAGAAGTTTTGGATGAGGAGCAGGGTTTTAATATTGAAGCTCTACGCAAAATGGGAGATCTCGGCCTACTAGGCATCACAGCGGACTCTAAGCATGGCGGTAGCGATCTGGATGTTGTAGCCGCAACTATGGTGATGGAAGAATTTGGTGCGGTGTGCGCTAGCACGACGCTTTCATATCTCGCCCACTCTATTTTGGCAGTGAACAATTTGAATGCTAACGGAAGTGAAGAGCAAAAAGCAAAGTACCTGCCCAAACTTTGTTCAGGCGAATGGATCGGCGCCATGGCGATCAGCGAACCTGCCGCAGGATCAGATGCCATGGGCATGCAATGCCAAGCCAAACGCGAAGGTGATTACTACGTTTTAAACGGAACGAAGATGTGGATCACCAATGGCCCCAATGCGGACTTTTTCTGGGTATACGCCAAGACCGGCCCCACCAACAAAGACGTATCAACCTTTATTGTTGAGAAAACTTTTCCAGGTTTTAGTGTTGGAAAAAAACTCAACAAACTCGGCATGCGCGCCTCTCCAACTTCTGAATTGATTTTTGAAAACTGCAAAGTTCCTGCGGCCAACATCGTCGGCGAAGAAGGCAGTAGCGGCTCTCATATGAAGGCGAACTTGCTCGTTGAGCGCATTACGATAGCAGGCATTTCTCTAGGGCTATCTAGAGCGGCGATTGAATACGCCACCAAATACGCCAAAGACAGAAAGCAATTTGGAAAAGCGATTTTCGAATTTCAAATGGTTTCACAGATGTTGACCGATGCGACAGCGGAATACCTTGCCGCGAGGAGCCTGACCTATGAAGCGGCGGCTGCTTTTGACAAAGAAGGTCCGAGCTCGCAGCTAGCCCTGCAGCTTGGCAGCAGTGCCAAACTTTTTGCCGCCCATCGAGCGACAAAAATCTGTATGGATGCCATTCAAATTCTTGGTGGTTATGGTTACACCAAAGAATACCCTGTCGAGCGCTACATGCGCGACGCCAAATTGATTGAAATTGGCGCAGGCACAAATGAAGTCATGAGAGTCATTCTCGCGAGACAACTTTCAAAAGACTATTACCCAGGAATGTAAGGACAGACACATGAGCACGTTGATTCAATTTGATTTCACACCCCTTTTTGACGAGAACCTAAACTATTGGGTGCCTCACAAATCTTCTGAGCAAGAACTCAAATCCATAAAGGCTCGTTTTACGGAGTGGATAACGCCTCCCTACAAGTCCCCTATTTACTCTGGCTACCGGAGGCAAATTCTAGAAGGAGAAGGCCTCACGGAGAGCCTTGCACTTGCAGGGAAACTTCGCGAAAAATTCGATCGTATGGTCGTACTCGGAATCGGCGGCTCGGCCCTCGGAACGCGTGCCGTGCTTGAGGCTGTCGGCCATCACACCGAAGCCCCGAAACCTATCGAAATTCTGGACAACCTTGATCCTATCGTTTTTGAGAAGCTTTGGAAGAAAATTGATCCCGCAAAAACTGTATTCACTGTGATTTCAAAATCAGGTGGAACACTTGAGACCATGGCTCAATGTGCTCTCGTTATCGAAAGACTTAAAGCTGCGGGGCTCGATCCTGCAGATCACCTAGTAGCGATTACCGATCCAGAATCTGGAGCTCTTCGAGAATGGGTTACTGAAGGTGGAATCAAAGAATCCCTCAGCGTACCAAGCGATGTGGGTGGAAGATTTAGCGTTCTCACCCCAGTGGGACTACTACCTCTAGCATTTGCAGGAGTTGATGTTTCCGCACTGATCGCAGGCGCACAAGATTACTTCAAAGGAAAAAATTTCAAGACTTCTCACTCTCTTGAGGAAATTGCTCATAGAACTAACGAATTAGAAAGCGAGGGCTTCAATGCTCACGTTCTTATGCCATACGCCTCAGTCCTGAGAGAATTTTCCTCGTGGTTTGTTCAGCTTTGGGGTGAAAGCCTAGGGAAAGAATCTAGCAAAGGCCTTTGCAGAGGAAGCACACCAGTCGCGGCAACGGGAGCAACGGATCAGCACTCGCTACTGCAACTTCTAGTCGAGGGTCCGCGCAGGATTACAACGGGCTTTATTAGTGTTGGGGACTGGAGCACCGAACATTCCTTAGACACCAAAGCGAGCAAAATGCCAGCGACACTTCCAGCTGGATTTAAAAAACTTGGATTTGCCCATGGGAAAAGTTTTGGTGAGATATTGATGGCTCAATCGCGTGCGACACAAAGTGTTTTACAAAAGAGATCTCGCCCCACATACCGTATCCATTTGCCGCAACTTCGCGAAGCGAATCTCGGGGCATTGATGGCCTTTTTTATGGATTTCACGTCTATGACTGGAGCCGCTTTTGATGTGAATCCCTATAATCAGCCGGGCGTAGAAGAGGGCAAAGTGATTTTGCCAGAGTATTTGAAGTAGTTTTTGGGCATTTTATATCTCTAAAATCTCTAAACTACCGTTTTTGGATGGGGGTTAACCTAATCTTAATTATGGTTATGAGTGAACTTCATCGATAATAGATACATGAAGAACTTACTCGCTTACGCGTTCAATAATATATGCGTACTCGCCATTGGCCTTAGCTTTTACTTCTCTCCATCTACGTCTTGGGCTCAGGACCTACTCGACGATCCGGCAGAGCTCCAATACCAACAAGCCGTCAACGATGTGCTAAACACCTATGATCCTCAGATCACCCAACTCAATTCACAACTACAAGATCTTTCCACCTCTGGAAAACAACAATGTATTCAGGCAACGAGAGAGGCCCAAGCTGCGGCCGACGCGCAAGCGGGTCAAGCTGGAGCACAGGCGATGCAAAGCTTAATTGGGCCAGGCACCGAGACGGTGGGTCACGCGCTGGAAAGTGTGATGGCTGGAGCCGGCAGCGAGAAGGCTACATTAATTAAAACACGGGATGCACTAGTCGCAGAATGCAACAGTAAAGACGGCGGAAATTTTCTGGGGGTTCAAGCTGTAACGTGCACCTCTACAACTGCAACATCCAAAAAATCGAGATGCCGAAGCTCGGCTGAGGCGGCGAGCTTAACCTCCGACCAAAAACTTATATGTGAAAGCAGCGCATCAGACTACGCAAATACTACTCAAGCTAGACTTACAGAATTAAATGCGGAAATAGACGAAGTTGGGGCGGGTATGGGCGAACTTATGGGAAGCGGATTGCAACTTGCTGCAGCCGGCTTCACTGGGAACATGCTCAAGAAAAATGCGCTCGAACAAGCGGCAGGCATCAAAGCCAATGCGGCTGAACAAGAGAAACTTTGTGACCTACAAGTGAACAACCAGATTCAGGCGATTCAAGGTCAACTTGCAAACCTTCAAGCACAAAAAGCTCGAGACATGATGATGGCTCGAATGTCTGCCGAATATGGAACCAGGGAGCGTCGCAAACAAGCCGACCTCCTAAACACAGACGACGACGAATTTCTCGATGCTCCCATAGCTGTTAGTGATCCTGATTTTATCCCGCAGGAAATTGAACCAGATTTTTCCAAACTCTTTGGCAACAACGGGGGCGGTAGTGGCGGAGGCGGTGGTGGCCCCGCTGGAGGAGCTGCAGGCTCGGGTGGCGGCGATCCTAATTGGGTGTTCGGAGACGGCGGTGGTGGCGGATCGCCCGGGGGAAGCCCACTTCCTCCATCAGCAGCTGACGGTAGCTGGTCTGGCCAAGGAGCGCAAGCACTTACAGGCATTAGCGATGGCGGTGGATTTGGAAAAGGGTTTTCTGATTTTCCTGCTGAAGACAAACAAGAAAGCGTGGAAAGAACTCCTGCGAGTGTAGGTGCCATTGGAGACGGTGGTCTTCGCGTATTGCTAGCTCGCTCATCCATCATACATTCAAGACATGCTTCAACACTTATGAAGAGTTTGGATTTGGATAAACTCGCAAATCGTAAAAAAGACGGTGGCCGTGCTGCGGCATCCGTGACGAATTCTCTGAAATAGGCTTAGATAAGCCCGATGATTCGGGCTTATAATCTTTTCTCCGTTTTAAGTACCGTGCTAATTAGCGCGACCATTACAGGCACGACCGCTTATGGGAAAACTCTCGTGATCCCCCTTCCCAATCTCATCGAAGACGAAGCCGCCCTCCTACCAAGTATCTTACTCGGCGAGCCGGGATTTAGCTTCGATTCCTCGATCCACGCAAATGATCTTCCCTCGAACATTAGCCTCGGTGCTGCCCTCCCCTTCACAGACTCAAGTAACGCTCGTGGAGCTGGCTGGATGTGGGCCATCAAAGGCGGCATAAGCGACTATAACCACATCACGAACAAAGTCTTTTATCCAAGCTCATACTTTTACGAGGTATCTGTTGGTCGCGGAACAGCATCAGACGACGCCGAATTTTATAAAGGGTTGCGGGGTTATCTGGAGGTTTCACTTCGAAACGAGAAACCGAAACTAACTGGACAAGATTTAGAGATTGCCAATGGGCTGGGAATCTCCATACCCAACAATCCCATTTTTATGAGCATAAAAATGGGCGCAGCTTCCGTCAAAACCAATCTTCCCATAGTTGGACAACAACAAGGTGCCATTGCCTACCAAGTCCGTTCTCACTTTTTGTTCTCTCTTAGAAATGCGAATTACTCAGCATGGAAGGTCAATGTTGCAGGCCACACTGAGTGTTTTGCCTCAACCACCTGGAGCTGTGGAATCGATCTCGGGCATTTCCATCTCAATAACACACAGAAAACTGCGGCAGCAGAAGACTTGTCTGATTTTAGCACCCTAGCGACCTCATTTCGCTGGCAGAGAACGACGGCGCTAAGCCTTCGAGCCAAACTTCAGTGGTCAATGATTTGGAATCGCCAAACGATTAACTTCGTCAGGGTGCCTTCTTTAAATTTAAGTATGATCAAAGCCTTTTAAGAGACGGCTAGTCCAAAAGAATTAAATTCCCATTTCAAGCGGGCCACGCAAATCAAGCGCGTATTTTGCGGGAAAAGCATTTTCATTCTGCAGCCGAAAAACCCTTTTTTCTAGAGACAATCGAAGATCCAAAAGAGCCCCCATTAACTCATCAAAACTTTTGCCTTTGAAACTTTTTACGAATCTTTGCAAGGTCAGCAGTTCGCTATTCAAGCCAACTTTGTCCAATGACTTCAAGAAAAGCTCCAAATATTCGGAGCCAGATCCTTCAGCGGCAAGCACCCGAACAATCCCATCCAAACTTGCAAGAAGCACCAAAGTCGCAGACGTCTCGTAATAATACAGCGGCCTTACCACAGCATAGGATTCCAAAGACAAGGCATATAAAAGCACTAGGCAGAATCTTTTCTTATCCCAAGCACTATCCCCAAGCCCCTCACATTCATTGACCGCACGCTGCTTTTGGAAGTTGTAAACTACGGAATAAAATATGCTACTACCAAAATAAGTCTTATCGAAACTCTTAAGCAGCTTGGATACCTTCATATTTTCTTCTCTCGAAGAGTAATCATGTTTTCTGACGAGGCTATAGACTTGCTGCAAGACGCGGTAGTCTTCAAATTTTTGAGTGGGACTTCCCATTTGAGCCATAACCAGAAAAGGACTCGCAAACGGCAATAGCACAATCAATGCGCCAACCAGAAGAGAGAGCTTTGATGTTGAGATCGACACTTGCGAAGGCACTTTCTTTTTGGCACTAGAGAAAAGAAAAAACAATACAGCAGCAAGGCATACAACAACGGCCATCCACTTTGAGAATTGGGAGAATAAAATTTCTATCAGATCAAACCCTAAGCCACTCTTTAAAGCCAATGGTCCCATAGAAAGCAGCGGCCAGACTTTTGAGTAACTCAAAACACAAACGGCTATAATCGAAGATAGAACGAAGCCCCAAAAAAACTTTGGGCCTAGATGACTTTCTGATCCAGACTTAGAGGATAAATCACCTTTGATCTTTGTTTGTCTTTTGCTCACTGACTGAGGCGGGACAGTCTTGACTGACTGATCGACTGATTTGGCTTCGACTGAAATTCCTTTCGGGCCTGCGAACGGATCCACCAGCTTCCATTTCAAGGTCAATGGAATCTTAGAAAGTCTGAGGTCCAAACCTTCTTGGATCAGCTCAATTTTTGCTTCGAGAAATGGCGCATCTTGAGGCATTCGAAAGGTTCCATTGGAAGAATCCATGTCTCGAATTTCAATTCTCTTATCGTGCCAACGAACCTCTAAATGTCTCGATGAAATTGAATCATCATCAATCACAACCTGACAAGTTTTGTCTCTTCCAATAAGAAGACTTTCACCTTCTCGAAGTACAAATTCATGAGCTTGACCCTCAACTTCGAGCCGAACACTCAAAGATCCAGATGCTTCCACTTTTGCCATTGTCTCTATCGTACCCCCAAATACCTTAAAATTTTAGCCTTTTCAGAAGCCATCAATTGAAGGATTGACATGGTTGACTCACAAAGTCAAAAAAGCCGCTCTCCCGTTAAGGAGAGCGGCTTTTGTTTTTCTATCTAAAAGCTTAGAGCCTATTTTCGCTCTTCAAGCTTCTTCTTTTCGTACTCTTTGATGAGGTTTTCTTGAACCATTTTGGGAGCTGGCTCATATTTTGCGAATTCCATTGAGAATTCACCCTTCCCTTGAGTTCCAGAACGAAGATCCGTTGAATATCCGAACATCTCAGAGAAAGGAACAAGTGCAATTGCTGTCACATATCCTTCATTCGTTGAAGTGTCTTGGATGATACCGCGACGTTGGTTCAATTGACCAATCACACCACCTTGGAATTCTTCAGGCGCCTGAACCTCTACGGTCATGATCGGCTCAAGAATTGTCGGGTTCGCCTTCTTATAAGACTCGCGGAAACCAGCCATAGCGGCCAAACGGAAAGCCATCTCAGAAGAGTCGACAGGGTGGAAGCCACCGTCGCTAACCGTACAACGAACTCCTACGATTGGAGCCCCAATCAATTGACCCGTCTTAAGCTGTTCTTGGAATCCTTTATCACAAGCAGGAATGTATTCCTTAGGAATCGATCCTCCGACGATTTCGTTAACGAACTCGTATTGAACCGCTGAATCTTCTGGAAGACGCTCCATTTTACCTTGGATCTTCGCGAATTGACCAGCACCACCAGATTGCTTCTTGTGGGTGTAGTCGATAGGCGCTTCACCAAGAATAGTTTCGCGGTAAGCCACCTGAGGCTGCCCCACTTCAACTTCACATCCGAATTCACGAGCCATACGTTCTACATAAATTTCAAGGTGAAGCTCGCCCATACCACTGATGATCGTATCACCAGATTCATCGTCACGGTGAACGCGCAAAGTCGGATCTTCGCGAGTGAACTTTCCAAGGGCCTTGGAGAAGTTAACTTGAGCACTTCTTTCTTTTGGTTTGATCGCCAAAGAAATTACAGGCTCAGGGACGTGCATGGATTCCATAGTGTATTCGATGGTTCCGTCGGTGAAAGTATCACCAGACGCACACTCAACGCCAAATAGAGCCACAATGTCTCCACCGGAAACGGTATCCACTTCTTGCATCTCATCAGAGTGCATGCGCACAATTCTAGGCACTTTCACTTTTTTGCCGTTGGCCACGTTGTAAATGAAGTCACCTTTGTTCAATGTTCCTTGATAAACGCGCATGTAAGTGAGCTGCCCGTAACGACCGTCTTCAAGTTTGAAGGCAAGAGCCACAAGTGGTTTCTTGGGATCTGGAGTGACCTTAACTTCAGCTTCGTTGTTTTTGACGTCCAGAGCTTTCGCAGGGAACACAAGTGGGCTGGGAAGGTAGTCGATAACGCCGTTAAGCAAATGTTGAACACCTTTGTTTTTGAAGGCAGAACCCGTGAAAACTGGAGTGAAGTTGAGAGACAATGTCGCCGTGCGGATTACGGGTCTCATTTCTTCAGCGGTTACTTCTTTTCCTTCGAGGAAGTTTTCAGCAAGTGTGTCGTCGAAGTCTGCAAGGGCCTCGATCAGTTTGTTGCGGTATTCTTCAACTTTGTCTTTCAATTCAGCTGGGCACTCTTCTTTGCGCATGATTTCGCCATTGTCGCCGTCGAAGTAAATCGCCTCACGAGTCAAAAGATCCACAAGTCCTTCGAACTGATCTTCAGCTCCGATAGGGTAAGTCACAAGGTGAGCGTTGTGAGAAAGTTTCTCACGAAGCATGTCGACACCGCGGAAAGGGTTCGCACCTGCGCGGTCCATCTTGTTGATGAAGCAAAGTCGAGGCACGCTGTAGCGCTTCATCTGACGGTCAACCGTGATTGACTGAGATTGAACACCAGCAACAGAACAAAGAACGAGAACAGCTCCGTCCAATACGCGAAGTGCGCGCTCAACCTCAACCGTGAAGTCAACGTGGCCCGGAGTATCGATCAAGTTGATGAAGTGGTCTTGCCACTCACAGAAAGTAGCAGCCGATTGAATCGTGATGCCCTTCTCTCTTTCGAGATCCATAGAGTCCATTTTGGATCCAACGCCGTCTTTACCACGAACTTCGTGAATGGCGTGAATACGTCCAGTGTAGAAAAGAATACGCTCAGAGAGAGTGGTCTTACCCGAGTCAATGTGGGCAGAGATCCCGATGTTGCGCATTTTTGTAAGGTCTAATGTTTTTTGGGCCATAATTTTGTGTCGAACTCCTTAAAATTATTATGAGTCCGAGCTTCTAACAACAAGGGGGGAAAATGCCCAGCGAAAAAACACGAAAAACAACTCCATTTTGGAGGACCGAGAGAGGGCTAAGCCTTTACCTTTTGACCGCGACTCCGAGCCCTTCACCAGTAGGGAGAATGATGGAGCTGAGTTCAGGGTGTTCGCTGAGGAGCTTCCAGCAGCGGCGCATTCCGGCGTATTGGTTATTGGTAAAGGTCTTTTGGGACTTGTGCGCCAATTCAGGCAAAGTCTCGGGATCATTGGGAAAATATTCCATTCCGCCCCAAATGTAGGCGTTGTCAGCAAGGAGCAGCCCGCCTTTTCGGAGGCGAGGAATCGCCCATTCGGCATATTGAGCATAGGACGCCTTGTCTGCGTCGATAAAAACAAAGTCTAAATCCTTCAAGTCACTTAGTGGCCCCGTCAAAAGGTCTCGAGCATCTCCAGCATGGATCGTGGCTCTATTGTCCCACCCCAGTTCTTTGAATTTCTCAGTAACGAGAGCCGCCCGGTCCGCTTCGAGTTCCAAGGAATGAAGCTCTCCATCTTCGGGAAGAGCTCGAAGGATCCAACTTGCGCTATAACCCCCTAGAGTTCCCACCTCGACACCTTTTTTGGCGCCATTAGCCCTTAAAAGAGTCTCCAACAATTGCCCCTCAAAAGCCCCAATCCTTATAGCGGGAAAGTTCTTTTCTTGGGCCCACTCACGAAGAGCGATCTGTTCTTTGGATTCTCGAACGAAATTCTTCTCAACAACGATATCTTGATGAGTAGACCTATAATCCCTACGATCGCCAGCGACTTGATTCATCATGACCTCAAATCCTTGAAATCTAGGAGGACCCAGAACCATTCCTGTTGTTTTAGATTTTCCAGAGTGCGCTTTTTTCATGTGGTCCGAATTGACCCACTCTAAAAAATCTGACTCATTGAGCCAGGTGGAATGAGACACGAAAGTTACGGACGACGGCAATTCACTTCCCTCAGTAGGCTCGGAAGGTTTCGAGCGCAGCAGTTGAAACCCCACAAACCCAGAAAACTCAGACAAAAAAGATTCGCGCTCGCGCCATACCTGTTCGAAGGCATCGGCTTGATCGGCTTTGACTTGGAAGGAATTCATTGCAATGAACATAATGGTAGGAACCTTATGGCAGACAAATCCAAAACTCAATCACCATCTGCGACAGCGTCTGACACTTCCCCGAAGGTAGCTGAAAAATACACAGTTATTACCGGCGCCGGCGGTTTTATTGGGGCGCGCCTCGCCACCAAGCTTTATGCACGCGATGCGAAAAAGCCTTTATTGCTTGTCGACAACCTCGAGTATTTCTCAACACGTCAATGTTGTGAACCCTTTCAAGAGTTTCGAAATGTAAAATATCTCACACCTGCAGATTTTATCATTCAACTCCAGCGCGGCATGCTTGCTATTGACGAAGTCTTTCACCTCGGGGCTTGTTCTCGCACAGATGAGACTAGAGAAAATTTCCTACTAGAAAACAACTTTCGATATTCGCAACACATATGGAAAGCCTGTTTCGAACAAGGAATTAATTTGTATTACGCAAGTAGTGCGGCGACTTATGGCGCCGGCGAAAATGGCTACGACGATGATCACACGATCATTCCTCGTCTGAAGCCTCTGAATCTTTATGGCTGGAGCAAACAGAAATTTGATTTGTTTGTGCTTGAAAAAATCGCAACTGGCCACACACCTCCGCACTGGGCAGGGTTCAAATTTTTCAATGTTTACGGCCCCGGCGAAGAACACAAAGGCTCACAGGCAACTGCCATGCTCCACGCCTTCAACCAATACACAAAAAATGGCGTGATGAAATTGTTCCGCTCGCATAAGGACGGAATCAAAGACGGCGAGCAAATGAGGGATTTCATTTTTGTGGATGATGTTTGCAAGGTGTTGATGAGCTTTGCGGATTCGGCGAAGTCTAAAGGGGAATCTTCCAGCGTTGCACCTTTCAAAAATGGCATTTTCAACATTGGCACTGGAAAAGCACAAACTTTCCTCACCCTGACTGAGGCGGCAGCTCAAGCCATGGGAATCGACTTCAAAGTTGACTGGATCGACACGCCAGAAAAACTTCGCGAGCACTACCAATACTTCACTGAAGCCAAGCTCGACCGACTTCGCGCGGCTGGATACAAAGGTGAATTCACAAGCCTAGAAGACGGCGCAAAGGCTTTTTACAAAGAGTGGTGCCAGATACAGGTATCGGATACCTGAGAGGGAGAGAGTATGAAAATTTTGATTACGGGTGCATCGAGTGGAATTGGAAAGGCGACAGCACTTTTGCTGGCAAGAAAAGGTCATGATGTTTTTATGGTCGCAAGACGCAAGGAAAAGTTAGAAGAGATTGCACGCACATCTTCGACAGTTGTGGGCACTCTACTCGTCGATGAACTCGATGTGACCAATAAGATTGCGATACAAAATTTTTGCGAAAACCATAAAGATTGGCTCAAGGGTATTGATGTCTTGATTAACAATGCGGGCCTCGCACTAGGGCAAGCAGCTTTTCCGGAAACAACCGACGAAGACCACGACACCATGATCGCAACCAACATCACGGGTCTGCTGACTCTCACTCGCGCGATCTTGCCACTTATGAAGGCCAACAAGTGGGGCCATGTTTTGAACCTAGGCTCTGTTGCTGGCATCACCCCCTACAAAGGTGGGACCACTTACTGCGCAACGAAAGCCGCTGTTCACATGATCACCGATTGTCTTCGCATGGACCTTGGGGGCACAGGGATTCGCGTATCGACGGTGGCCCCTGGGCGCGTTGCTGAAACAGAATTTTCAGAAGTTCGCTACAAGGGCGATATGGACAAAGCAAAAAGTGTCTATGAAGGATACAGAACCATGACATCAAATGATGTGGCCGAGAACATCGCCTGGATCGTCGAACAGCCAAAGCACATCAACATTCAAGAACTTGTGATCCTTCCCACCGATCAGCCTTCGGCGACAACGCTTGATCCTTTGAAATGAGGATTTGAATTTTGAAAGTATTAAAAATCATACTGGGTATTATCATTATCGCAGTAGTTGCATTCGCGGCTAAACTATATTCCGAAGGACAAAAGAGTATCACAATGAAAAAACCAGAATTAATCAAAGACGGAGTCTTTTTGCCTTGCCCCGACAAACCAAATTGTGTCTGCAGCATGGATGACCCAGGCGACAAGGAACACTATCTGGCACCCGTTTCCTCTGAGCAAAATCCCATTTCAAAAATATTAGGAATATTCGAGGACAACAAACAATACACCGTCATTGAAGTCACTGACTCCATGATTCGCGCCGAGTTCAAATCAAAGATTTTTCGCTTCGTGGATGATGTGATTTTTCTCTACGATCCTGAAGCAAAGCTTCTGCACTTTAGATCGTCATCGCGAGTTGGCTACTCGGACATGGGCGCCAACCGAAAACGAATTTACGCAATACTAAAACAGCTAGCTCTGTAATCCGGAAGCAGTCCGGAAGCAGTCCGAAACTACGCTTTGACGTCGGCAAGAACTTTTTCAAGTTCTCCGCTTTGAGCCATTTCGATGGCGATGTCACATCCACCAAGAAATTCACCTTTGACGTAAAGCTGAGGAATCGTCGGCCAGTTACTGAAAGTCTTAATGCCCTGACGAAGGCCCTCGTCATCAAGAATGTTGATTCCCTTGAATGGAACTCCGAAATGCCTAAGGATCTGAACAACTCTTCCAGAAAATCCACACATAGGAAAATCTGGAGTCCCCTTCATGAATAAAACAACCGGATTGGCTTTAACTTCTTCTTCAATAAATTTGTGGCTTTCAGCTTCGTTCATTTCTCTCTCCTTAAGGTCAAAGACCCATGCAGTCAATCATCCCCTAAAGCCCGGGATATTTATAACTCTAATCGATTTATGAGGCGGGCATACCCGTCTTCAAGGTCATAGCGTGCAATTTGTCTTTAAACTCTTCCCCAACCAAGGAATAGACTTTCTGATGCTGCTTGAGGGTATTCAGACCTTCGAAGTCAGGCGAAAAGACCTGAACTTCAAAATGATACCCGTCTCCCGTCACATCGACGACTTCCACCACAGAACCCACGGAAAAGCCTTTGGAAATGATTTCCTTTAATGTCTCAGCATTGATCTGTTTTGGTACAAAATTAGGATCACCCATAATTCAAAACCGTATCAGCATTGAGGCGGCAGGTCTTCAAAAAAATAGGCCAAGGTTTATTAAAAACCTTGGCCTAAAACCATGAGTGAAAGATCTTATCTTAGAAGATCGGGGAGGATCTATCTTTCACTTATTTAATGGAAATTTGTCTTGGTTGTTGTGTTGGTTTCTTGGCTAAGTTGATGCTCAGGACACCATCTTCAAAGCTCGCCTCGACAGAATCGAGATCGACGTGTTCTCCAAGGTGAAAAATGCGCTCGAAAGAGCCGATGTTTCTTTCTCGAATTTTAAAGCCCAAGTGCTTTTCATTTTTTTCAAAATTTCGAGTACCTGAAACCTTCAATTCATTGGCTTGGATCTCGATTTTGACATCTTCTTTCTTCATTCCTGGGATATCAAAGTGCAAGTGGAAGGCATTTTCAGTCTCCTCGACATCCACCAATCCAAGCCCCTTGCGGTTGCCCGCATAAGGAGTGCCTGGAAGAGAGTTCGGAAGGGTGTCGGCAAACCAATGGTCCATGCCATTCCAAAGTTCAGGGAAAAGTGTTCCGTTTCTCATAATGCTATCTCCTTTATTTTTAATTTTTTGTTAAGGGCTTTAGCTCGCCCCATACACTAAAGGTGGTATCGCAAAACAAGAGGTCAAGGGCGGGCTATAAAAATTTTTTGAATTCTTCTAAAGACTCAGGATTGGAAAGAGCTTCACGGTTTCCAGGGTCTTCGCCGTGAATCACCTTCTTAACGGCAATTTCAACTTTCTTACCGCTAACTGTGTAGGGAATGTCGTTCACTTTAAAAATGGCCTTGGGCACATGCCGAGGCGACGCACCGCTTCGAATGCGAGATTTCAAATCCTTGATCAAGTCATCGTTCAGATTTTGCGTTGCATCTTTGAACTTCACAAATAGCTGCACTTCTTCATCGCCCTCAATACGCTTGCCCACCGCGATGCAATCGGCAACCAAAGGATGTGTTTCGACCTGTCTGTAAATCTCGGCAGTGCCGATGCGAACCCCGCCCGGATTGAGCGTCGCATCCGATCTTCCGTAGACCACGACGCCTCCGTTCTCACGAATCTCAACATAATCCCCGTGGTGCCAGATATTTTTGAATTCGCCGAAGTAAGCTTTTTGAAACTTCTTATGGTCAGGGTCATTCCAAAACATCACAGGCATAGAGGGGAAAGGAGAACAACAAACAAGTTCTGCTTGTTCTCCGCTTACCGCTTCGCCTTTAGAATTCCAAGCTTGCACGTCCATCCCTAAACCACGTGCTTGAATCTCGCCGCGCACCACCGGCTTCATCGGGGAGCCAAGCATGAAGCAGGAAATGATATCTGTGCCTCCGCTGATGGAGGCGAGCTGGACCGGAGATTTGGATTGAACATCGGCGTAAAAATAATCAAAGTCTTCAGGAAGCAGAGGCGAGCCCGTGGAAAGCACGAGACGCATTTTCTCAAAACGAAATTTTTGATTGAGCTTGAGGCCTTGGTTGCGGCAAGCGCCGATAAATTTGGCGGAGGTCCCAAAAACGGCGAGCTCTTCGCGTTCTGCGAGTTGCCAAATCGAGTCAGCTTCTGGCGCGGCAGGAGAGCCATCAAAACAATAGACTTGTGCGCCCTGGAGCATGCCGCCCACTAGCCAGTTCCACATCATCCAACCACAGGTAGAATAGTAGAAAAGTTTTTCCTGATACCGAAGGTCGCAGTGGAGCTGGTGCTCTTTGGAATGTTGGAGCGTAGTGCCACCGACTCCGTGGACGATGCACTTAGGTGTGCCAGTCGTTCCCGAGGAGAACATGATGAAGAGAGGATGATTGAATTCGACTTCAAGGAATTCAGGAGAGGCTTGCCCGGCTAGGGACTGAGACGTCTCCGCTCCCGCGGGTGCGCCTGACGAAGCGAGGTTCAACGCCTCATCGCAAGACGAGGTGAGATGCTTAAAGGTGTGATGGCCCTTTAGTGTTGGTAATTGAGAAATGAGATTTTGATTCTTCTCTGCGAGATCAAAAACTTTTCCGTTGTATAAAACTTGGTCTGCCACAAAGAGGAACTTCGCATCGATTTGAGAAAAGCGATCCAGTATCCCCTTCTCCCCAAAATCAGGTGAGCAGCTAGACCAAATGGCACCGAGTCCTGTGGCCGCCATCATCGCGATCACAGTCTCAGGAGAGTTGGGCATGAGGGCTGCGACTCTGTCACCCTTAGAAACTCCGGCTGTTTTCAAGACTTGTTGGAGCTCAGCAATGGCCTTCTTAAGAGCCCCAAGAGTCCAAACTCGGCGTTGCTCCTGGTTTTCGACCAAACCAACCAGAACGGTGTCCGATTCAGACTTATAATTTCTAAGAAGGTTTTTGGGATAAGAAAGTTTTAGCTTCGGAAAAAATTGTCTCTGAAAAAACTCTTTGCCCTCGGCCTGAACGACAGAGGCGTCACCAGAAAAAATAAGTCCAGAGAATTTCAAATAGCTTTGCCAAAACTGTGGCAACTTCGTCACGCTCGCCTGAAAAAGCTCTTCGTAGTCTTTAAATTCTGTGCGGAGTTCGCTCGCAAATTTCTGAGCAAATTCGCCCATCATGGAATTGCGGCCTTGCGATTGGGGTTGCCAGAAAACTTTTTCCATCAACGGCGAGCATAGAGGTGATTGAGGGGCGAGGCAAGGTCGAGATGAAGCCCTGATAGAGGCAACAAGGATTCCCAGAAGGCAAAAAGCCCGCATCCTATTACGGAAGCGGGCTTTTATTCATAGCTTGTTAGCTAAAGTTTAGAACTTGTAGTTTACGCCAGTATGGAAGGCGTAAGCGTTAGACTTGTAGTCTCCGAATACACCACTAAGAGAGTAAGCATCATTTCCGTTTGCGAAAGCGTATTCGAGAGAAAAGTCGAGATTCAGACCACTGCCGAATTCATAACCTGAACCTACGTTGATTGTGTGACCTGGAGCCGGCGAAGAGAACGTAATCTTAGCCACGCGACTAGGCACCACAGCAGAGTTAACAACATATCCTACACGAAGAGGCATTTTTCCGAAGAACTGTTGCTGCTCATACCCCAGTCTCACATGATGTTGGTCGTTCCAATTCAACAAAGTCCTACTTGTTCCTCCGATTGTATTCTGAATCAAGCTTTCGTTAACCGAGTATTTTGAATAGCCATATACCAGCATAAGCCTTCCGCTACTGCCGATCATAAAATGCGTGCCGAGCTCGACCTGTAAGGGGAAGGTCGCCTCAATACTAGCTGCCGTTCCATCTCCCGAGCCCGATTGATTCACAGGAGTTGTAGTTCCATGATTGATTGTGCGGACACCTAAAGTTCCTTCCGCCTTAAATTTGATTGGAGTCCGAACATTGACACCAACTCCAAATGAGTCAGTCTTATACTGCGCTCCGACACGAAAGGAAGCACCATTTGTATCCGATAAATCCTTAAAAGAGGTTTCAGTAATGGCGCTACCTCCGATCGTCGGCTCCCATAGAGCCGCCTTAACCAATGCGAATCTCCAACCCGCCCCTAGGGAAAAGTTTGAAGTTACCTTAAAGGCTGCTCCTGCAGAAATCTCTGTCAAGGATAACTCCGTGCTAGCTCGTGGCTTGTAAACAAAATTTGCATTTACCTGAGAAAAATCTAGCTCTTCATAAACAGCCTTATTTCCTCCAGACACAAAAACGCCAGCCCCAAAACCAACTCTCGCACTAGGCTTATATCCAAACGTCGCCCCGAAAACTGGAGACATTGCACGATTGCTTGTGTTTTCCCGCAGAGCACCACTTCCCCCGTTATTCAAAGGCCCCTTAAACTGCCCAAATGTTGGAGAAAAATTCAAAGAAGCATCGTACCCATCTTCCATGAACGCCAAACCTGCTGGATTGAAATACAAAGATTCCGAGTCATTAACACTTGAAACAACTGCGTTTCCTACGCCGGTGTTTTTCCCAGACCAAGTCGTAGATTTCTCAAAGCCTCCAGCCGTAGCTGACACAGCCACAACCGCTGTTAGAGAAAGTGTAGAAAATTTGATGAGCGATTTCGCGATATGAGAATTTGTTTGTTTCAAGATAAGTCCCTCCGACCTGTGAATATTCAACCACCTAGGCCAATTCTTAGCAAGAAAGCGCCAGCCACATCAGCTTCAGAACACACACGCCCTAGCGCACCGCACGAAGAAGGGGGCGCGACGCCTATTCCAAGGTGCCGCGCACCTTTTCTTAGGTGCGCGGCACCTTGGAAGGGTCAGAGAGTGCTGTTAAGACTATGGATAATTTATGACTTCGCCTTATTTGGCAAAAGAGCCAAACTCCACCCCTCGTTTTCTCATCACTGGTGATCCCACAAAAACCATGCAACCGGAATTCGACACGACACTTTTGATGTGTCACGAGCTTTTAAAACGTGGCTACGACGTGGATTACTGTGATCTATTCCAGACAAACTTGGATCAAGAGCCGGAAGCTTATCTCAAAAACCTAAAGGTTCAGAAAGTGTTGTTCGCGGACAACGACGATCCATGCTTTATCGGACTTGCGCCCGCTGAAAGCAAAAATGTCTTGGATGAATATGATATCGTCATTCATCGCAAAGATCCGCCCGTTGACGCTTTCTTCGAGAAAAAGTGTAAGATCTTCGCGACGCTTCCGAAAAGCATTCTTCAGATCAACAATCCCGAAAAGATCGCAACTCTTCACGAACACGAGATTCCGCTGCGCTATCCCGATTTCTGTGCGAAGACTTATGTTTGCCAAAGTTACGAAGAATTTGTCGAAGCCGTTCGTGCCTGTCCGACGGAAGCGGTCTGCAAACCGCACAATGAGTGTTCAGGGCTAGGCATCGAGTTCTACAAAAACGATGTCGATGAAAATATTTTGAAAGCCTATTGGAGAAAGCGCCAGCCGCGAGTGATCGTTCAACCTTTCATCAAAGAAATTGAAAACTCAGGCGACCTGAGAGTCTTGATGATGAATGGCGCCATACTGGGTAGCGTCTTGCGAGTGCCAAAGAAAGGCTCACGCCTAGCCAATCTTCACCAAGGCGCCCACGGCGAAGCTTACGAGATCACCGACTTCCATAGGAACTGCGCGAAAGTCGTTTCCGAGGATCTTGCCAAAGAAGGCATTTATCTCATCGGCCTCGACTTCATCGGAGAAAATCTCACCGAAGTCAACATCACAAGCCCCACCGCGCTTCCTCTCATCAACAGACTCATGAACATTCAAGGCCACCTGACATTGGTGGATGAAATTGAAAATTTATATAAGGAAAACTTCGAACGTGACCACAACATTCAAAGAGAAATACCCGGAAATTGAACCCTACAACCACGGCATGCTCGACGTGGGCAATGGTCACGAGATTTATTTTGAAGAATGCGGAAACCCGAAAGGTTTGCCCGTTGTATTCTTACACGGCGGACCTGGAGGCGGATGCGATGAAGGCCATAGGCAATACTTCGACCCTGAAGCTTACCGAATCGTTTTATTTGACCAACGCGGCTGCGGAAGAAGCAAGCCCTTCGCAGAGCTCAATCACAACACGACTTGGAATTTGATCGACGACATCGAACGCATTCGTAAGCACCTTGGCATCGACAAGTGGGTCGTCTTTGGCGGATCGTGGGGCAGCACTCTCGCCCTATCCTACGCCATCAAGCATACAGAAAAAGTCAAAGGCCTCATCGTGAGGGGAATTTTCCTCTGTAGACCTAAAGAAATTTATTGGTTCTATCAGTTTGGGGCTCACCACCTCTTTCCTGATGCTTGGGAGAAATTCATTGCTCCCATCCCCATCGAAGAGCGTGGAGATATGGTCAGCGCCTACTACGAGAGGCTCAATTCCGACGACGAGGAAGAAAAACTGGAAGCCGCAAGAGCCTGGTCCATCTGGGAAGCGACGCTTTGTAGAATGGAAACCGACATCAAGGATGTGGAAGCTTTCACAGAACCCGTTAAAGCTCTACCCTTCGCACGTATTGAAAACCATTACTTCATCAATGATGCCTTTATGGAAAGTCCGAATTGGATTCTCGAGAACGCCAAAAAACTCGAGAAGATTCCGGGGCGAATTTTACACGGAAGATACGATGTTGTGTGTCCGCTAGAAAATGCTTGGGAGCTTAGCAAGGCCTGGCCTAAGGCTACGCTTGAGATTATTCCTAGGTGTGGACATTCGGCCAGTGAGCCTCAATTGGTAGATGCACTCGTGAGAGCAACGGACGATTTTAGAGATCTGCGCTAGTCGCAGATCTCTAAATACACTCCCGAATTACTATAAGTTATGTAGCTCCCGCAATCTTTCTATATGGTGCCCCTTAGGAATACCAGTTCGAGAATTAGACATGATGTTGGACTCGTCACTTACAACGCTATACACACACCGCTTTTCATCCCAAACGTTATAGTATTCATCTGGCAAACCTAATACATGACCCATTTCATGCATGAAGGTCGCATCATGAAATCCCGCGGGGAGGTTCATTTGATAATCGCTCCAGTTCACACTCGGCGTAACAGAAAAACTATCGTGATAAACCAGGGGCATCGCACGAAACCCACCTTCGAGCAAATTTGAAGATCTAGACCACAAGATATCGAAGCTCAACTTCTTATGAAAGTTCCATTCTCCCTCGAAGAGAGCTTCCAGTATATTCTCAGCGCCCTCAAAATCATTCGCAAGTAAATGGACCTGAGCCCTACGCTTGTCTAGCAATTCAAAGCTTGAGGACTTTCGACCAAAACGACTTTCGCTCCATTGCTCAACCTTGATCTTAAAAGTTCGAAAGCGAGACTCCTCACCCAACTGCCCAGATCTGCTTTGTTTTAAAACTCGCCGAAAGTAAGGTATCGACATCCAGAAAGAAAAAAAGTCTTTGCCCTTTGAGCGACTGGCTCTAAGCCAAAAATCATTAACATTGTCTCGCCCCTTATAAGAATCAAGCATCGTCTTCATCTGAAATAAGAACTTAACGTCATCGTGATTGGTGTAATAATCCCAGTCATAAACCAGACGATAAAAGTCCATGTTCACAAGTCTCGTCACTCGATTCAAGAAGAGGTGCATTCTCTTAACTTTTGCTTTATCAGAAAAATCTCTGCCGAACGAGGTACTGATAGAGCGATCGACTTCCCTCAAGGCAGCGTAAGTATTGCTCCAGCCAAAATCAAAACTCGAATACTTCTCCGCCAATTCAGAATCTTGCACTAGATAACTGCGGCCCTCAGCCCTCATCTTTCGATGGCGATCCAAAGCCTTCTCTCCACGAGCTCCGAAGGAATAAAGCATCTTGTCACCAATAGGATCGTAGGATTCATCAATGGGAATCGCCTTCGGTGGATCTCCAGGCTTAACAGGAGAAAGATCACTTTCAGCTTCTTGAGCCGCCTTATACTCTTCGTAATCCTTAGTGAGGGATTGAGCGAGCTCGTAGACTTGCCGCTTGCCCACTTCCAAACGATGCTCGCAGCGATCCGTGTGTTTTTTTAAAACTTCGTCAGTTTTATCAAGCCTCTCAAGCTCTTCATCACTCCCCACTGCTGTGGCACTTTGCTCATAGTGAAGTGGAGGAACAAGGGTTTCAGGCGCAACCTCAGAGCATGCGCCCACCAACAGAATCGAAGGAAGCAGCAGGCAGGAATTGAGAATTCTCATCATCCTAATTGATAGCAAAAGGAGTGCCCATATAAGCACCTGATATTACCAAGAGATTCTAGATAAAACTGTCGATTTTCTAGTCAGCTAAGCGTGATTCCAGCGTTTACGAGAGTCAAGCGACCAAACGTCCGCTTTTTTGCTGTCTCAAAGCGACTCTCAGCCAGAGGACAGCTCCGATAAAAAAGGCTATCGGAAGAATTGAAATCGCAGGTCTCAAGTCTCCCCAAAAATCAGACAAGGCACCAACAATCGCGGGCGACCACATGTCTCCGAACAGATGAGTCACAAACAAAGAAAGTGCCATCGCACTAGCTCTCAGTGTCGCTGGGACAGTTTCTAGAATCAACGTGTTCACGGGTCCCGTTGGTAAGAAAGCAAACAACATCGCAAGCCCCAGGCAAATCTCTGAAACCAAAGCGTTCGGAGACCAGAAAGCTATCAACGATGCAGGCACCGTCAAGAATGTCGAGATCGCCAAGACCCAAGAGTAGCCCGCTGGATTTTTCTTATAGAGTTTCGTGGCGAGAAGGCCTCCAAGCAAAGTACCAACGAGTCCGGCCACAACCAAGACCCCGCCAAAGAAAAGAGAAGCATCTTTGTTTGAAACACCGTGAGCACGGTGGAGAAATGTAGGGCCCCAGTGTGCATAAGCGCCTAGCGCAAACGTGTATGCGGTATAGCCCCAGCAAACCATCGCGTATTCTTTGATCTTAAAAAGAGAGAAAACGTCTTTCCAATTGGGTAGAGCTTTGCCTTCAGCAACAGCTTCATCGACGACGCCGTCTTTTTGAACAGCAACATCACTCTGTCCACGCTTCGGTTCCTTGAAAGGAAGAAGAGCCAACATTAGCAATATCCCCGGAGCACCAGCTGCCATGAAAGCTATTCTCCAAGAATGGCTTTCACTCATAATACCACCGAACATGAACCCAAGTGCTGAACCCACAGGAATCGCAACATAAAAAATAGTTAGGGCGTTGTTTCGTTTCTTCGACGGAAAAACATCAGTGATAAGACTCGGTGAAATCGTCGCATAGCTCGCTTCACCAAATCCGACGAGAACTCGCATTGCTATAAGCGATGCAAAACCAAGCGCAAAGCCAGTTCCAAAAGTAGCCGCACTCCAAACAAGAACTCCGGCGGAAATTAACCATTTTCTATTGAAGCGGTCACCGAGATACCCGAAGAACGGAGAACTGACGAAATATCCAATCAAAAAAGCTGTAGAAAGACTGCCGAGTTGCCCATCACTCAAGCCCAACTCTTCCTTCATCGGAGTCAACGTCGACGAAAGGACAAAGCGGTCAAAATAGTTAAAGAGATTAAGTCCCGTAAGAATCAACAAACACCAAAAAGGGGTGAGCTCTCGTTTTCCAGCAGGAGCGGCATTAGGTGTTAACTCAGACGAAGCCATTTGTTTTTATCTTATCCGGTTACGAGACTCCCGCAATAAGCGCCAAAATATTCCGGTATTGTTTTTCGGCCCGTCTCGCTTATGCTGAATGTATGTATCTCGTTTATGTCACGTGCCCAGAAGACTCTACCGCCCACCGGATTGCAGAGGCCTGCATTTCCAAGAAACTAGCTGCTTGCGCTAACATTCTTCCCGGTGTGACTTCGATCTACGAATGGGAAGGCAAAATTCAGCAAGAGAGCGAGACTCTCCTGCTTCTAAAAACTAGCGAAGAAAATTGGCCAGAGCTAGAATCATTTATCGCAAGCCTTCACCCCTATGATATACCTGCTTTGGCGGCTTATTCCTCCGAAGAAGCTTTTCCAGCTTTTGCACAATGGGTTCAAGACGCTAGTGAGCAATAAAATCAAAACTCAATATTAAATATGCAAAATTAAATATGCAAATCTAGCGTTACTGGACAATGGTCCGAGCCAAGCACTTGAGTTTGAATTCCCGCATCAGCAAGAACATCCACGTCATCTTCATGAATCGTATGATAATCGATTCTCCATCCGATATTACGGTCCCTTGCTTTTGTGCGAGCACTCCACCAGCTATATTGAACTTCCTCGGGATACAAGGAGCGAAACGTATCAACCCAACCCTTTTCGACGAACTGGTCCATCCACTTTCTTTCACCAGGCAAAAATCCCGGTGATTCGTGGTTGGAGTCTGGTCTCGCCAAATCGATTTCTTCATGCGCAATATTAAAATCTCCCGCAAGCACGACGACTTTGCCCGTCTTACGTAACTTAGTAAGCCATTTCACCATCTGATCACAAAACGCCAATTTATAGTCGATGCGCTTGCCCTTATCCTGGCTGTTAGGGAAGTAGGCACTCACCAAAATCATTTCTTCAAACTCTGCAGAGATAACTCGACCTTCTACGTCAAATTCTTCCGAGCCCATTCCGCGATGCACCTTCAGTGGCTCTTCCTTGCTCAGAATAGCCACTCCGCTGTAGCCCTTCTTAGATGTCGCCGGAAACCATGCCTTATGATATTCGCTAAGTAGTTGAACTTCCTTGGGAATCTGGCTTTCATCAGCTCGCACCTCTTGGAGCAAGATGGCATCAAAGTCCTCTGACTCCACCCAATCCACAAAGCCCTTCTTGGCGCAAGCTCTAATTCCATTAACATTCCATGAGGCAATTCTTGTCATACGCCTTATTTAACGCCTTGCCTGCTTCGCTGCAATATACTTCCCAACAAACCCGCGTCACAAACACAAACTTCACTTTTGCGTTCTGAACTACAAGGCTAAAATAGATAAATTCTAGGAGAATATTTTTTGATGAACTTGAAGCGATTAATGAACCTACCCTCTGTCTTTTCCTCTGTATTCGTCCTCTCATTAGTTTTGTGGGGCTCATTCGCATCGCCCGTCCAAGCAGCGAGCTACGAGCTAACTTGCAAAACGATTCCTGACTTATTTAGAGCCTATCTAACCCAGCACATCGTTCACAAGAGCCTAACTCCCGAACTGCAAAGTCGTACGATGGAGCAGTATGTAAAACTAACCGATCCCACAAAAATGCTTTTCCTCGAAGAGGACGTCAAAGTCGTTAAGAAAAACATTCAAAAGCTATTTCTTGGCATTCGCAAAAAAGGCGACTGCTCCCCACTGGATGAGATCCAAAACCTCATAGTGAAGAGAGTCAAAGAGAATGAAGCAGCTGTAAGAAAATTGGTCGGTGACAAAGAATTCAAAATCGATGAGTCGATTGAACTTGTTCTCAACCCCGATAAAAGACACAGAGCTAAGACAGTTGCTGAAAAAGAAGAACTCCTACGAAAGAGCATGCACTTTCAAATGTGGAACTACCTAAGTTCTGACACCAAAGAAAGTGAAGCGAGAGAAAAATTGGTTCACCGCTACGAACTCGCCACAAAGCGAGTGGTAGAGCGAAGCAAAGAAGACCTTCTCGTAAGTTTCATCGACGCCTTCACTAACGCCCTTGACCCACACACAAGCTATTTCTCAAGAGAGCGTCTCGATGATTTTAGAATCGACATGAGCCTTTCACTGGAAGGTATCGGAGCCTCTCTAAGCTCTAGCGATGGTTACACGATTGTTGAAGAAATCATTCCGGGCGGCGCTGCCGACCAAGCCAAAGTGCTAGTGCCTAAGGACAAGATCATTGCAGTAGGTCAGGGGGAAAAAGGCCCAACAAATGGCGTGATCGATATGGACCTCAAAGATGTTGTCAGACTCATTCGTGGAAAAAAGGGGACGAAAGTCAGATTGAGCCTTCTTCGTAAGGAAGGCGACAGCACTAAAAGAGTGGAAGTAACGATTGTTCGTGACAAAATCAACCTAGCTGACCAAGCAGCCAAGATTACCTACCACAAACGCGACACCAAAGATGGCAAGAGCCTGAACCTTGCCATCATTGATCTACCTTCTTTCTACGGAGATCAAAGCGGTGAACGCTCAGGCTACAACGACATGAAGAAACTTATTGCAGAAGCCAATAGCAAGAACGTGGACGGATTGGTTCTTAACCTCTCTCGTAACGGCGGTGGTCTCCTTGAAGACGCGGTTCGCATCTCTGGTCTTTTCATCAAAGAAGGTGCGATCGTCGCAACATTAAACTCTCGCAAGGACGTCAACATCCTTCGCGACAAGGATCCAGCCATCCAATTCGAGAAACCACTTGTCGTTCTCACAAGTCGCGCCAGCGCTTCAGCTTCAGAAATTTTGGCTGGCGCCCTAAGAGACTACAACAGAGCCTTGATCGTTGGAGCGGATAACACCTTCGGAAAAGGAAGCGTGCAAGCTGTTTTGGACCTGCCTCCTGACCTCGGAGCGATGAAAGTCACTACTGGAATGTTCTTCGTTCCAGGAGGAAACTCTACCCAAAATCTAGGAGTAGCTGGGCACGTCATTTTGCCTTCGACTCTCAGCAACGATGATCTAGGAGAGAAAAACCTCGACAACGCTTTGCCTCCACTCAAGATCAACCCCTTCAAAAGCAAAGATATCGGAGACACCCAGTGGAAGCCAATCACAGCCAAGGTTGCCTCTAAAGTTAGTGAACTCTCCCATAAACGAGTATCTGCTAGTGAAAAATTCAAAGAGATTGAAAAAGACATTGCCGAAATGAACAAGAACGACGGCACAGTTAAACTTGCTGAAATGATCAAAAAAGAGAAAGAAGAAAAAGCGAAGTCTAAGGCCGACAAGGATAAGTCGTTTAAAGAGCGCGTTGCTGATCTTCAGAAACCTTATTTGGATGAATCTCTCGACGTGTTGGCTGATCTTGTTGAGCTTCAGTATCCCAAAGCAGGTGGAATCATTGTTGGTGATAAATCAGCTGACGGTAAAGCTTTTACGAATTAAGCAACTCTAAAGACCCCAACCTTTTAAGATCACGGCTTCCTCTTCGGGAGCCGTGACTTTTTTAAATCTAGCTCCGCCCCTACCCTTCACTCTTGCTTCGCATTCAGACCAGGTTTGGTGTCTTTGTAATTCGCCATCGACATAGCTCAAATAGAACAAAGCTTTTTTCTTCGACCCACTACTACTCTTGGAAGCCGACTGATCCATTTCAGAACGCAGTTTAGGCGATTTTTCGAAAGCCTCATACACAGCCTTTCCACCATCTTTGACTTCGCGCGGGCCAAGGCCCTTCTTAAATTCATAAGCAGCTACAGCTAATTTATCTACGTATTCATTGCCCAGAACCTCACTATGTCCAGGCACAACTAGAAGCTCAAAGCTCTTGAACGCTTTCTTAGCAGCCATCAAGTTCTTCCAGATCTCAGCATTGGCGACATCACTACCGTCTTTTTTTCTCCAGCCATTTTTGGCCCAGCCAAAGACCCAAGCGTTGAGTCCATTCGCAACGTAGGAAGAATCCGTATAGCACTTTACATCTTGCTCAAAACCCGACTGCTTCAAATGTCGCATGACCTTAAGAACAGCCATCATCTCCATTTGATTATTCGTCGTCTTGGCTTCTAGATCCGAGGCTTCAACAATTTTCAATTTCTTTTTTAAATCTTGGTAGGCCACCAGATAGGCCCATCCACCAATTCCCGGATTTCCTGAACAGGCTCCATCGGTATAGGCCCAGGCAATACCGCTTTTATGAATAGGTGATGCGGGTTCCATACTCACTACCTTTCGATTTCAATAAATGAGCCATATCGAAAGACTTTAGTCCATTGACGATCCAAACTTCCTTCTCAGAGTCCGTCCCCAAAAAATTCAAGATCGAGCGAATCTTGATGTGCATTCCGCCCTGGATCGTCTCATCATCAACCAACTCCTGAATTTTCGAAGCATTCAAGTGCGGGATGTTGTTTTTGTCTTTATCAAGCACACCATCAGTGTCAGAAAGGAAAATCAATGTTGATGCTTTTAAGGCTGATGAAATGGCCAAGGCACCAACATCAGCATTGCAGTTAACAATATCGCGAGTTTCACTTTTATAAGAACCCAAAGGCGCTACCACTGGGACATAAGCATTTTCGATCAGTAGCCGCAGCGGCTTAGCATTGGTTTTTTTGATTTTGCCAACAAGTCCCAACCTGGGTTCCTCGAGCTCGCACTCAAGGATCTTTGCATCAGACGCACACACACCAAGCGCGTTCAAACCGTTCTTCTCAAGGCATCTCACCAAGGCCGGATTCATCTTTCCACGCAAGACCATCTCCACAACATCAACGACTTCAGGACTACTGACTCGTTGCCCGTCGACAAAACTAAACTTGAGACCCAATTTCTCAGCCGTTTGATTGATTGCAGCCCCTCCTCCATGCACAAAGCATAAGGGTTCAGAAACCTTATTCCATCCTGTAATCAACTTTGGATTCTCGATCAGATTTTCAAGAACCTTCCCACCTAATTTTACAACAATAGCCATATCGACTCTTCCTCAGGAATACTCGGTGTTGATCTCAACGTATCGCTTCGTAAGGTCACAACCCCAGGCCGTAGCTGAGAAATTTCCATCACCGAGAATCACTTTAATCAGGACTTCGTCGCTACCTAGCTTTTCTTTAGCAAGCTTACGATCAATTGGCTGAGGGCTTCCTTGTTGGAAAACAGGAAAATCCTGCATCCAAATTTCTAACTTATTAAAAAGTTCTTCAGGAACACCGGTTTGACCAAGACGCACTAAGATCCGGCCCCAGTTAGGATCTTCCCCATGAACCGCTGACTTAATAAGGGGAGAAATCGTGATCATTCGGGCGCATTCTCTCGCAAGCTCGTCGCTAGGAGCCTTATGCACTTCTACGGTGATTAGCTTTGAAGCTCCCTCACCATCTTTGGCAATAGCGATAGACAACGACCTCAAAAGTCCTTCGAAGGCCGCGAAAAATATTTTTCGGTCTTCTTCGGTCTTCAACGAAACTTTGCTTTCTCCATTGGCAAGAGCGAGCACCATATCATTAGTGCTTGTCTCACCATCAACACTAATCATATTGAAAGTGTCTTTGACAGAGTCTTGTAATATTTTTAAAAAGTCATCTTTTGCAATATCTAGATCTGTTGCCAGGAATCCGAGCATGGTCGCCATATTCGGGTGAATCATTCCCGACCCCTTTGTGCAGGCAGTGATTCTCACTTCCCCACCAGAGAGTTTAACCACCTCCGTGCCAAATTTTGGCACCAAGTCCGTCGTCATAATCGCTAGTGCGAAGTTATTCATCTGATGAGAAAACCCACGAACCGCCATTGGTAAAGCAGGAATCAACTTCATCAAGGGCAAGCGCTCACCCACAACTCCCGTGCTGGCCACAAGGACTTCTTCCTGTTTAATGCCCAGAGCTTTCGCAGTTTCCGTAGCGAATTCTAGGTTGTCTATCCGGCCCTGCTCACCGGTTGCCGCATTGGCATGTCCACTATTGCAGACAATGGCTCTAATGCCATCAGAAGGCATCAAAGACATATTGTACAAAACGGGCGAAGCCTTGAAGGTGTTCTTTGTGAAAGTACCCACTGCTACGCAGGGGGAATCACTCATCAAGATCCCCAAGTCGGGACGGTATCTTCTCACTCCCGCGTTAATACCTGTTGCTGAAAATCCTTTTGGTAAGTCTACGTTTGGAATCATTTTAGACACTCCGATAATTCTATCCCATATAGGGCATGGGCATTAGCAACGGCCTGTCCGGCTGCGCCTCGTCCTAGGTTGTCAATGCAAGAAAATACCATCGGCCGGCCAAAGGCCACACCACATTGGATGCTGATGCGATTGCTTCTTTGTACCTGCTTCAAATGAGAAAATGACTCTTCTGTCCCGACCATAATGTCTTCGCATTTAGCATAATATTTTTGGAAAGACTGAAGCAAAGTTTCTGCGCTTCGCTTTTCATCAGAAACGTCACTATCCCAATCGAGAAAAAATGATGCGGAGATCCCTCTCTCAATCGGCAATAGCTCCGTAATAAAAGAAAACTCAGTTTCTTTGCCAGCATAGTTCTCGATAGCTTCTTTGATCTCCGGCCAATGTTGATGACGACCAATTTTATAAGGCTTGAATTCTCCCGACAGTTCCGTAAAGAGCAATCCGACATCTGCCTTTCGACCCGCGCCGGAGGTACCACTTTTCGCATCAACACTAATTCTCTTTGGGTCGATGAGTCCGTCTTTAATGAGGGGAATTAGCACCATTTCAGTAGCCGTTGCGTAGCAACCTGGATTCGCAATCAAACGTGGTCCAGGTTTTGTATCAAGGCTCGGTAATTTCTGCCAAGGAAGCAAAGAATATTCAGATTTGCTTAGCCAATCTTTCTGAGTGTGAGAGAATCCATACCACTCTTCATAACTGTGCTTTTTAAGCCTGAAGGCACCAGAGAGATCCACAACATTACAGCCGTGGTCGAGGGCCTTCGGAGCCCATTCGAGTGACACTTCGTTAGGAGTGCACAAAAACACCAGATCGAGCGCCTTCAGTTGGGCCGAATCAAAGCCCTCTCGCCCGACAGAAGCTACAAGCTCAAAATGAGGTGAAAACCTGAGATATTGATGAATTTCTTGCCCGGAATACCCACTGGCTCCCGCGACGCCTACCTGAATTTTCTTCGCCATAGCATTCACTATACAAAGTTCCCACGGCTCCCTCTAACACGCAAGCTGTAAGGGCGTGAAAAACTTCTGCTAAACGCTTGAGCATGACGCCATCCGGTTCTAAAGTCTAAGATGTGTCAGATATCAAAACCGGACTTCCCTGCGGATCGCAAATCGTCAAATTAGCGTCAACTCAGGAAGAAAAAGAACAAGCCTATCGCCTTCGTTACCGAGTCTTCAATGAAGAGCTCAAGGAAGGCATTCCTGAAAACGAGAAGACCGGGATGGATACCGACTATTTTGATCAATTCTGTGATCATTTACTTGTCATCGAAGAAGAGCGTGTCATAGGAACTTACCGCCTATTACCTGGGCCTCAACGTCCCAAAGAGGGTTTTTATACCCAAAGTGAATTTGATATTTCGAAGCTCCCTTTCAACATGGACCTGATGGTCGAGCTCGGAAGGGCCTGCATTGACCCCGTGTATCGCAAGCGCAGCACCTTGATGTCGCTTTTCTGGGCCCTACATCAATACGCTGAATACAAAGGCTCGCAATTTTTTATGGGTTGCGGATCCTTACCTCTCATGAGTTCTGATGACGCAGAAGCTACATTTAAAGAGCTTATCGACGCGAATCGCATTGATCATAACATCGAAGCGGCACCGCTTGCCGGCAATCAATTCAAAGGCGATGCCTCAAAAGGCAAAGCTCAGGTTCCCCCTCTTGTCGCCATGTATTTAGAGTTTGGTGCCAAAGTTTTGGGACGTCCTGCCTACGACCCTGTATTCAAGTGTTACGATTTGCTTGTATACTTTGATATGAAAAATCTTTCCGAATGGGGCGAAGCCTTACTAGAAAAGTTTGACAGACGCCTTGCCTCACAAGCCAGCGACTCAGCCGGCAAATAAGGAGAAAGAAATGGAATCCACTACAGACATGGAAACACCCCTAAGCACATCACCTCTATATGAGGCCATCACGCAGAATATTAGGGTCACAGTTCTTCCGCGCTTTATCCCCGAGAATTCAAACGCTGAGATCAGCAAGTATTTTTACGTTTATACCGTCACCATGACAAACGAAAGCCAATCCACTGTTCAACTCCAAAAGAGACGTTGGGAAATTTGCAACGCCCTCGGAGAAGTAGAAACAGTGGAAGGCGATGGAGTCATCGGTGAAAAGCCAATCCTTTCTCCCGGTGAAAGCTACTCCTATACAAGCTCATGCCCCCTAGACACCCCTACAGGATCCATGAAAGGTAGCTACATCTTCAAAGACCCTGAAGGAAACATGTTGGATGTGGAGATTCCAGAATTCTACTTAAGAGACAAAAGTCTACTCAATTAGGTCTGAGCCTACGAAAAGCTGAAGACAGAAGATACTGAAGGCAAGAGAAACACAGGACTGAAACCCAATGAGTGAACAAAGACTAGATCGCGCAAGACGCTATTTCGACTGGCTCTTCAGGCACCGTTGGAAAATTCATGCCATCACCTTGATCATGGTCATTGGCGGCCTTGCTCTAGCTACCAAGCTCAAACTCAAGCCTAGCTTTTCGGCCCTTCTGCCCCAACACCTAGAAAGCGTCCAGCAGGCTCAGCTAGTATCAGAGCGATTTGGCGGAACGGGCCTGCTACTAATCGGAATCGAAAGCCCTAATTTCAAGGCTAACAAGAAGTTTGCCGATGCTCTAGCTCTTAAGCTCGAAGCCATCGAAGGAACAAAAATCAAATCTTTCGAATACAAGTTTTCAAAGATCGCCAGATTTTTCGAAAAATATGGCCTGCACTATCTCGCGACCTCTGACCTCTTCAAACTTAAAGACAATCTATCTACGACCATTCAACAGAACAAAGATGAAGCCTTCGGAGGCTTTCTCGGTTTCGACAATTTATTCGATGATGAAGAGTCAGAGCCTAAGGCCAAGCCTGATACCATCTCCAAAGATGAAGTCCTCGGAGAAGTTGACCCCCGAATTCAACGCTTTCTTTCCTATCCAGATAATTATCTCGCCTCAGACGACGGACTCCTTGTCGCCATGGGGCTCCAAGCCGCTAATTCTAGTCTTTCTTTGAACGAAGCTCAGGACCTAGTCAAAACCATCGATGAGATGGTGAAAGAACTCGACCCCAAATCTTTTCACGAAGAAATGAAGGTTAACTACGCTGGCAACGTTAAGCGAGCCATCGAAGAAGTCGACACCATCAAAAAAGACATTATGAGCACAGCCCTGATGCTCATGACCCTAATCATCGCAGTGTTGTTTCTATTTCTTTGGTCACCGCGCTGGGTTTTCCTCGTTCTGGGTAATTTGATTTTTGCAGTTATTTGCACCTTTGGCTTCACCCAATTAGCCGTGGGCTACCTCAACACCATGACCGCCTTCTTAAGCAGTCTCGTTGCGGGAACAGGAATCAACTACGGCATCATTTTGATTTCAAGATACCTTGAAGAGCGCAAGTCTGGCATTGAGGCTCGAGAAGCCTTAATTCGCAGCCTTTCATCCACATCACTCGCAACTCTTCTTGCCTCTGGAACGACAGCAGCCTCCTTCATCAGCCTTCTTGTCGCCAACAACAAAGGTTTCTCGCAGTTTGGAATCATAGGTGGCTTCGGTGTGATTCTTTGCTGGACAAGTTGTTTTACGATTCTGCCCTTATGGATTGACCTGGTTGAGAGACGCTTTCCAAAACCAGTAAAGCCCCATCCCTTAGGCCCAATATTCCACAAATTTGGGATGAAAACGGGACATTTCATCATTCGTAAAGCACCCCTTATGGCTAGCGTGCTTCTCGTTTTCACGGCATTGGGTGCTACTGGATTTAAAACACTCTGGGATAACCCACTCGAATATGATTTTTCAAAACTGCAAAACAAAACCACCAAAGGCAGCGGGGCCTCAGCGCTTCACTGGCGGATTCAAGAAGATGTTTACAAGAGCAGCCTCGTTCCTGCCGTTATACTTCTGGAGAGTGACGAGCAAGCTCGGGAACTTTGCCCTACCGTTAGAAATCTAGTCGCGAAGATCCCCGAGAAGGACAAAGTATTTGAAGCCTGCCTCAGCCTTTATGATTTGTTACCACCGAAAGCCGTATCCGAGGAAGAATCCAAACTTCGCCGCACACTTCGAGCAGACATTCTTCAGCTAATGGGAGACAGATGGTTGAAGTTTTCCGACTCTGATCTCGCAGGACTTCTGAAGCGCATTCATCGCAATGCCTCTGAGAAAACTCCTTCTTTGAAAGATATTCCCGATCAACTTAAAGCTCGATTCATCGAGAAGAGTGGAGACCTAGGTCTTATTGGTTTCATCTATCCAGACAACGCCAAACCCCTGGAAGATGGCAGAAATCTCCTCAACTACACGAAGAGCTTTAGAAAAATTTGGCTGCCGGGAACGGAAACCATCGTGTCAGCAGCAGGTGAGCACTTTATTCTTGCGGACCTACTTCGCGGCATAAGCGTCGATGGGCCAAGAGCTTCTTTCTTCGCATTTTTATGTGTTTTGGCTCTCGCTTTTGTTCTCACTGGATCTGTTAAAAGCGGACTGCTCATGGCAACCTGCATGCTCTTTGGAACCTGGTGGCTACTGTGTATGCAAGGTATGATTGAGCTGAAATACAATTTCCTCAATTTCATCGCCCTCCCACTTACCTTTGGTATCGGAATTGACTACCCGATCAATGCTTTTGTGAGATTTAGGGAACTCAATTATCAGGAATTCGGTAAAGTCCTCACGACAACCGGAACAGCTGTGATTTTATGTGCCTTAACAACAATCATTGGATATTCAACCTTACTCGGGGCCTCAAACCAGGCCCTAGTTAGTTTCGCAAAACTAGCCCTTCTTGGAGAGCTAGCGTCGATCACCTCTGCGATGGTTTTATTGCCTGTCTTGATTCGATTGGTCTACGCCCGCAAACGCTACAAATACGGGTGAGCCTTCATCAAATCTTAACGCTCTTCAGCCTTCATTTTGATTTAGTATTGTAACAAATGAAAAAAGTAATTGCCCTATTGAGCGTATCAATTTGTCTAACTACTATGACGAGCCCCACCACCGGCCTAGCTCAATCAGCAGGCCACGGCGGAGATGGACAAGGCACCCAAAATTCGCAGTTCACCCAAGCTTACCACCGAGAGTGGAAGCAGATGTATGGCCGTAGTGAGAAGGACGGTGTTTCTATCTATACGGGTAATGAAATGGTCTTCAAAAACAATGCTAGGAAGTTTAGCGGCAACCCATTTTTTGCAGAGTCGGCAAAGGACTTCCTAGCTCACCTTGAAAGTGAAAGTGACAAAAGCAGACACCGTTGCATTCCGAAACTAACTTTTGCGGGTCATGGATGGGGCGACCCCGAAGGAGGTCCAGGGCTTCCGATGGGGGGATTTGGAACTGGGTTTTACACCGACAAAGCCTCAAAGAAAGATAAAGAATATCGAACCGGATGGGGCCCGTTCGGATCAAGCGAAGCTCGTTCGTTGGTTGATCTCAAGAAACTTGTAAAGAAGAAAAAAATTCGTTTCTGCTCAAGATGTTTGATTCAGATTCACTCTTGTAACATTGCGGAGGATTTCGGGAGTGAGCTTGCGAAAGTGTCAGGCTGCCAGGTTGTTACCTCAGCCGGGCAATGCGCACCAATATCCACTTTTGACGGCTCCCTTGATCACCATTGGATCTCAGGACAAGACGGTTCAGGAATCTATTCAGGCTTTTACCGCTTCACCCCCACGAAAGACAACGTCTTGTGGGAAAAATTGGGACGCAGGTATATCGCCCAATAGTTACTTAGTAAGTTAAAAATACAGAAAGCTAAAAATCAAAACGAGTTAACTATCAGTGCTGGCGTCGTCAGCATTGCCGCCAGAAGGAGATCCAGATGGTGGCTTCTTAGCGCCACGCTGACGGAACATAATGATGCCATTGGTAAGGTCGTATGCGGAAATCCCAATCGTGACCACATCGCCCACGATGCAACGGATTTTAAATTGTTTCATTTTGCCTGAGAGTTTAGCTGTGATGACTTTGCCGTTTGCGAGCTCCACCATATAGTTTCCGCCGCCCGGAGTTGCTGTAATTACACCATCAATTTTAGCTAAATCGTCTCTTGCCATCTAGGCCCATTCCTAACCCACACGTCGGGGGAAAACAATCAAAAATAGAAGTGTAGCCCAAAAGATCCGGCCAAAGCCCCCGTAAAATCGAGTGCTGAGATCAGATATTGGAGGTGGAGATTGAAGGATATCCCACTTGAGGACTGAAAAAGGACCCCAATTGCCGGATAAATGAGGTGAATACGCTTCTTCACCTTCCAGCTACCGTCGCTATTCATCAGAAACTGCTCACCCAAATAAAGAGGATAAATCTCAGATTCACGGACAGGATTGCGATTCATGATCCAATTGGCGTATCCAGCCTGGAAATAAGGCGTCAGACTACCCTCTTGAAAATACTTTCGAGCGTGGATACCCCAAGTGGAATAAGCCATCCCAGTTCCGATACCAAAGCCACCAGACCACTCATTCCCAAATCCAAAATCAACTTCGCCGCCAAAAATGCCGTACGCCCCAGCGCCAACGAAACCAACTCCAAAAATCCGTTTTCCAGAAAACGCGTATCGCTGCAATGAATTCTGACGTTGTTCAGATCGAGCAGGATTCACACGCACAACTTTTTTGTCCGTATTGTCATCAACCTGCATGATCACATTGAGACTCTCGTCTGCAACCTGATATCTCTCATCCCCGCCCACATCATCCGACCTAAGCTCAGACGGAGGCGCATCAAGACGACGCTTGTTCTTGTCAAAAACATTGGAAACATCTTGAGGCAGAGCATGACTAGCTGAAGCCACAAAAACACAAGGAAGTAATAGGTAGCGATACAGACGTTTCACTCTTTTGATTCTAAAACTTATACCTGTGAGCTGCAACTACTTAGAAGAATTTCGCTCTTCCGTAGGCAGTTCCCATTTTTCACCCGGAGCTCGGGGGATCTTCTTAGACCCAAAGTTCACATGAACTCCGTCTTCCAGCATCAGTCTTCGAATGTCATTCACATGAATTTTATTGCCTTTGCTCAGCAATGACTGGAGATCTTTATAGGTCGTTCCGATTTCATGATCTTCCATGTAGCTGAAGCCTTTGTTGACCTTTTTCACGAGGACAAGCAATTCCTGACTCAGCTGATTGATGCCCTTAGCCCCATTCACAAAAGACTTTCCATTTTTTCCACCCAGCATGGTGTTCATGTTTTGAGATAGTGCATTTAGAGAACTCAACAGTTCTCCCAACTCCGTTTTGTTTTCATTAAAGAAAGATCTGACGTCTTCAAAGAATCCGTAGCCCTGGCTGATGAGTTGATCAATTCTTGGGGGGTCAATTCCTCGCAGAGTCATTCCATCCTCCACCTTGCTTCCACCACCTGTGACAACCTCAACATAGCGCTCACCAATCAAACCTGCGAGATTGATATAGAAATTGGAATCCGATGTAATCTGAGCGAAAGCATCAGGACTTAACTTGATCGAGACTTGAATGTTCGCCTCAGGGTCATCTACAAATTTCACACCAGACACTCGGCCAACTCGAATGCCCCCAAGACGAACAGGAGAGCCTTTATCAATGCCGCCGGCAAATCGATAACGCAAATCAATCTGATAGCTAGAGCCAAGCCCAAAAGCTCCAAGCCAATAAGCAAAGACTAAAGCTAGAACAGCAGCTGCCCCAAAGAGCGCCAAGACTTTCATTTGAGTCTTGCGCAGCAAAGCTCGTTCGCGTTGTTCGATATCCATACTACCTATAGTATGCCGCTCCTCGCGGTGAGATCCAAGTAGGTCAAGATAATGACAAGCCAACTTGCGAAAAACCCATAGGACGATTTTACTGGTGAAACTGTGCCAAAGAAGTATGCCATTTTGCTCTCTAGTCTTTTGGCCTTTGGTCTTTTGTTTTTCCTCTTTCAGCGAATTGATTTGGAGGAGTTTCAGAGGCAGATCCAAAAATTCTGGGACGCTGGCCAACTTCCTTGGCTACTAGCATGGAGTATCGTCTACGTTGCTCTTCAAGGCCTTCGCTTTTTCATCATTTTTCCTACGCGTGCGAACGTGTGGCAACATATTGGTTTAAACTTCTGCAATCACACCATGAACATCTTACTTCCTGGTAGAGCTGGGGAAGCTGTTCGCCCAACCTATCTCAAGAGATGGTGGTCTCACATCAACCTCAAAGAACTTATCGGCTGGACTGTCTTTGAAAAAATCAGTGAGTTCACCAGCATGCTCATCTTTGTCATATTTGGAGCCCTGATCTACTACGCGCCACTTTTGAAGCTCGAAGGTCACATCGCTCCGAATGCCTCGTTATGGGGAATCGTCTTCATTGGAGTCTCGATGCTGCTTTGCCTGAGGCGGCTCAAGACCAAAGACTATTTCAAAAAACCAAACTTAAGGCCCGATACAGGCACCTTAAAAAAAGGTGAAAAGTTTTTCTGGGCGGTTCTCATTTCGACATGCACTTGGATTGCCAATTCCCTGGGGATCTTGGCAGTAACGGGCGACCCCAAAGTCGCTTTTGCCTTGCTGGTCAGCATGACACTTGCTGGAGCCATTCCCATGCTTCCTGCGGGGCTCGGAGCCGCGCAATGGGCCGCCGTTGCTCTAGCAGGTATCATTAACCTGGCCGAAAGTGAGGCCCTAGCCTATTCCAGCGCCATTCACCTTGTATGGATCCTCTCAAGACTTCTGATAGGAGTCCCGATCATCTTCTTGGCATGGGGTTGGCCCGAATCCAAAGAAGCAGGAGATAAGAGAATCAATGCCGCGGCGCAGTAGATGCCTTGCTTTCTCAGCTCGGAATTTCCTTCTAGAATAAATGAGTTGAAAGCCTCCAAGTTAGGGGGCAAATATGAGCCCTAGGTCGTAGGAAAGCGAAAATATAGTGAGCACAAATAGCATTGAAAGCCATAACTGGATCCGAAAACTCGCAGACTCAAAGTTTAATTACTGGTTTGGTTACGTCGCCAATTTTATTTTGGTCGGCTGGCTCATTAGCCGCGCTTTCTATCCAGGGGCTGATTCTGGAACAGAAGCCTTCACCATCACAAAAGTCCTCGGTCTCACAGCGCTTGGAATCTTCATCTACACTTTCACGGAATACGTTTTCCACAGATGGCTTTATCATGAAGTGAATTCTCCCTTCTCTACAGGACATGGCTTGCATCACGAGATGCCCAAGGGGCTTTTGGGACTACCATGGTATTTCCCCTATCCTGTTATCATCGGTGCCTATTACGGGTTAGCTTATCTCTTCAATGCTCCAGGTTCCGTAGGGGTTCTCATGGGAGCTTGGTGGCTTGGCTTCATTGGTTATTGCGCTGTTCACCACAGCACTCACCACTTCAATTTTAAGAACAAATGGTTCAAAGGCGTAAAGGCCCACCACCGAATTCACCATGTGCGAGAAGAAACTAACTTTGGCGTTTTAACGACGTTTTGGGACAAGGTATTCGGCACCGAGTTCAAACAAGAATCCGAATAACGAAGACATTAGCGGCAAAAAATATAGTGTCGGCGCATCACTAAACGGTGCCGACATAAACAAGTTCCCTAGCATGATGTAGAAGAACCAGAAAAACAAAAGCACATAGCTCGGCACCTCAAAGACTTGCATCAGCTTCGGACCAAAAACCAAAGTATTGATGTTGGACCAGATCTCTCCCCTCATCGCAATTCCTAGCAAAGCACTCACGAAAACTTGCCCCAGAAGAATCGGCGTTCCCGGAAGCGGGCCATGATAAAGAAAATACACAGCCGCAGAAAGCAATGTGCTTAACAATGCACCTGGGACCACAAGCCAATAGGGCCGGCGCTCAAACAACCTAGGAGCAAAACTCCATAGGTAAACACAGGAAATCCATAAAGCAAAAAAGTTTTCGTGTAGAAAAAGCCCACTTAAAAAGTGTCTTAAACCAAGGAAGCCCTGGCCCTTAAGCGCCCAAGACGCCACTAGCTCTCCACGAGAACCATCTCCCAGAAGGTAAGTGAGAACCTGCAAAATGATCAAGAAGCCGATGAACGACAGAACCCCAACGGGAAACTTTTTAACGGATTCGGATGCCCTTAAAGGAAGCATTTAGAGTCAACCTCACTCAACATTGAAGACAACAACTGAAATGTTGTCTTCGCCGCCTTGGAGGTTGGCTAGGTCGACCAAATTTTGAACCGCATTTTCATTGTCAAAATTTTGAAGAATTTGGGAGATTTGCTCATTAGAAACCATTCCCGTTAAACCATCACTACAGACAAGATACTGATCGCCTGGCAGCATTTTTCTAGCATAGAGGTCGACTTTAACGTCTCTCTCATATCCGACTGACCTGGTAATAAC
>Ga0100403_1000190_pt1 | contig 56101 bp, 60 predicted proteins | sample CryGeymet201501t_FD_83663 | JGI IMG/M metagenome (GOLD analysis project Ga0100403, IMG submission 83663) | Groundwater microbial communities from Crystal Geyser aquifers in Utah, USA - Crystal Geyser metaG 2015-01t | ecosystem: Environmental > Aquatic > Deep subsurface > Groundwater | place...
GCGGCGGAGCCGTCTTGGCAATATACGACATCGCTAGTCAATCACACGATTTAGAGATGTGTCAATATGATGACATATTTTATTTTGTCTGTATCATAGGGGTAATCAAGGGCGATTCCTTGGAGGTATTAGTTAAACTCTTATTTACTGTTAGTTATGGAAAAAATTAATTCAGACGTAGAATCTTTCGCTCGGATTCGAGTAGTCGGTGTTGGTGGTTCGGGTGGCAATGCAGTTAACCACATGGTGGCGTCGAAGATTCGTGGCGTGGAATTTATTGCTATCAATAGCGACTCCCAAGACCTACACCATTCTCTAGCCAAGAAGAAGATAAATATCGGAAAGAACCTAACTCGTGGACTTGGTGCAGGCGGTAACCCAGAAATGGGTAAACGTGCAGCCGAAGAAACTCGTGAGGAAATCGCCAACTCTCTAAAAGGATCAGATATGATCTTTATCACCGGTGGTATGGGTGGTGGTACTGGAACCGGTGCCGCACCAATAGTGGCAAAAATTGCTCGCGACAGCGGAGCACTCACTGTTGGAGTAGTAACTAAACCTTTCTTGTTCGAAGGACAAGAGCGAATGCGTCTAGCCCTCCAAGGTATTGAAGAACTAAAGAAAGAAGTGGATGCGCTCATCACGATTCCTAACGATAGACTACTTGCGATAGTAGATAAAGAGACTACCGTTAAGGGTGCCTTCACAATGTGTGATGATATTTTGAAGCATGCAGTGGAAGGTCTTTCTGACCTCATCACCATGCCAGGTATCATCAACGTAGACTTCGCCGACATCAGAAGTGTGATGGAAAACGCTGGCTCAGCCTTGATGGGTATTGGTACTGCTTCCGGTGACAAGCGTGCCGAAGAGGCAGCTCGTGCCGCTATCAATTCTCCACTCTTAGAAGTTTCAATCAACGGTGCTAAGGGTGTGCTGTTTGCAATCGCTGGAGGTGACGACCTTGGAATGCTTGAAATTCAGGACGCAGCTCGCGTTATCACTGAGTCAATCGACCCACACGCTAAGGTTATCTTTGGAGCAATTAAGGACGACAAGCTTAAGAAGAATGAAGTGAAGGTAACAGTAATCGCTACCGGCTTCCCTACTGGTAATGAAGAACGAGAAGCAGCTATGCTGTCTCCAAGACCAGAGAGAGCACCTGAAGAGGTACGTAGCCGTGAATCAGAGGATTCTAGTGTACGAGGTAGAATCTTTAACTCTATCAGTTCACCAAAAAGAGAGGAGGAAGAGGAAGGGCCAGTGGAAAATACTTCCCCTCGTCGTGAAGTACCTACTCAAAGAGAAACCAAGCCAATCGACCCAGTTGATGAAGAAGATGATGACTGGGGTGCTGTCCCTGCCTTCTTAAGAAGGTCTAAGTTGAAGTAAAACACCAAAATCTCACTACAAGTCTTCGATGCGGTTTAGCTGAAAGGCAGGGACCGCAAGGCGGAGCAATGTGAGGAAGCGACTAAGTCCTGTCGCAACGAACCAGCGAGCCCAGGGAGGAAGTGCTTAATAGAATTGGAGCGTAGCGAACAATTATATTAAGCAACTTGACCCCAGTGCCGGCGTAGTATTAACCTAAATCACAAAGCAGACAGGCTCCCGCCTGTCTGCTTTGTGATACAATTACCCACGTTTAATCCTAACTGAAACCAACTGTGTACGATTTGATCATTATTGGCGGTGGACCCGCTGGAGCCTCAGCCGGAGTTTATGCTTCCCGCAAGCAACTCAAGACCCTTCTGATTACTAGCGAATGGGGCGGACAAAGTACCGTTTCTCCAGATATCCAAAACTGGATTGGTACACCTTCTATCTCTGGAAGTGACCTAGCTAAATCTTTTGAGACTCACCTAAAAACCTACGCGGGTGATATTCTCACTATTAAAGATAAAACTTTTGTTACCTCTCTCACTAAAGATGGAGAAAATTTTGTTGTACAAACTGATAAAGAAGAATCTTTTACCGCCACAGCAGTTTTAGTAACTTCAGGCTCAAAGCGTCGAGCCTTGAGTTCCCCTGGTGCAGCTGAATTTGAAAACAAAGGCCTCACCTACTGTGCCTCATGTGATGGACCAATGTTTAGTGGCCAAGATGTAGCAGTAATAGGTGGCGGTAACGCCGGCTTCGAAACAGCCGCCCAGCTTCTCGCTTACGCAAAGAGTGTGACTTTGATACATAAGAATGATGCTTTCAAAGCAGATCCAGTTACTGTCGAGAAAGTGATGAAGGACCCGAAGATGCGAGCCGTACTAAACACCGATGTTGCCGAAGTGGTTGGAGACAAGTTTGTTTCTGGACTCAAACTAAAGAATGTTCAAACTGGCGAAGAAAGTGAAATTGCAGTTACTGGTGTTTTTGTGGAAATTGGAATGATTCCAAACACCGAATTTGTTAAAGATATCTTGCCACTTGATGAATATAATCGAGTAAAGATTGATCCTTGGACCCAGAAGACTGAAGTACCAGGTGTCTGGGCGGCTGGTGATTGTACAAATATTAAGTATCATCAGAATAATATTTCTGCAGGAGATGCAGTACGGGCACTCGAAGATATCTACGTGACACTGAAGACGAAATAAAAATCTGATATAAAAGATAGCAAAAGGGCGACCTATAAGGTCGCCCTTTTACCGTACAACGTCAGAGCGTTCGGTCTGCGTGAGCACAATCAACTGGTAGCCACAGTATGATTGGCTTGGACACTTTCATGTCCGCACACCTAATACATTCTCTCACTACCGTTACCTAGAACAAGGTTGAAAAGCGAGTGAATAACTGTGTCTATCCATATTTATTTGGTTGAAAAACCGTGGATAACCAGTGGATAGTCAGGGGTATAACTTGTTTAGAAACGGAAAAAAGTACCAACCACAAAGGCAATTATAGACGCAGTAGCTCCCACCAACACAACCTCTCCAAGTGAGCGAGCGAAGCCAGTTCCGACTATCTTCCACTTCATCATACCTAGAAGTATTAAAGCCAAGATGGTACCGATGGTTGATACTTGGAACATTTGGACTGAAGTCACATCTTGCAAGAAGATAAACGGCAAGATAGGAATTGCCCCAAAGACGATAAAGGAACAAAATGTAGTTAGCCCTGTTAGAACTGGATTATCTCCACGCGGATCAGACATTTCATATTCATTAGCCATCATGAAGTCAAGCCAATAATCTTCGTTAGTACTGTATATATTTGCCAATGTTTCAGCATCTTCTGCACTAAATCCCTTAGCTTGCATTATCGCTATGGTTTCATCCTTCTCACTGGCAGGATTCATTTGAATCAAGGCCTGCTCCTTAGTGCGCAAGATTGCATACTGATCTTTTTCTGAACGAACGGAAAGAAAGTTTCCCAGCCCCATTGACACTGCGTCGGCAAAAAGATTCGCGAGTCCAAAGAGTAGCACAACGATAAAGGTAAGTTGTGTGGTGGTGTCACTTGAAAGTGCAGCGCCAGAAAATCCTGACACTACCGCAAATGTTGTGACGATACCGTCGATACCGCCATAGATAACTTCTTTAAAGTATTCTGCAAAAGGAGATTTACGGTGCTGAATGCCCAAACCTACTCCACTTCCCTCACTGTTATTTTCATTCATAGGTCCAAATAATAACACAGCCAAGTATGCCCTATGTACTTATGTTATTTTGCTTTGGTCCGATGAGGACAACCGGCCCAACAGCACGGGCGTCGCATACCTTTATGCATCTTATCGAGACCCACACTCAAGCGACGTCTACGTGTTTCCTCTTGTTTGGCAGACGTAACCCAACAAATCCATTCGTTACGAGCGAGTGGAGTAATGTCGTCCCAGAGAGCTCTTGCTTTCCGGTCAGCAACAAGTACCCTACGTAAGTCTGCGGGCATATTATGGACAGTTCCACCAGCTAAACTAGGAGTTTTCACAGAAATATTTTATCACTTTTCAGAAATGAAGGAGGTGCAACTTCATAGTTATGGAAGTCGCATACTTATCTAAATCTGGCTTCAATAGCTTAAAAACTGGCATTTTTCGACACTTTTGATAAGATGTGTCCACTTAATACCAGTGAGTTTAAGTCAATTGGTCCCATCGTCTAACGGTTAGGACATCAGGTTTTCATCCTGGAAATCGGAGTTCGATTCTCCGTGGGATCACATAGGCACACATGAAAACACTGCTTCCTCGGAAGCAGTGTTTTCATGTGTAGAAACTGAATAGTTTCAGTTTTGTGCCTATGTGATGACCGGAGCGATGTGAGTTTACGAACGAGTGAGGTGGGGTCGCGAACACTTAGTAAGAAAACCTGCTTCGCAGGACTGGGTTTTCTTTCTATCTAAGGTGTTGCCCTCCGGCAACCCTTGTTTTAATTGTTTGCTGACGCAAACAACGATATTAGATTTGGAGTGTCAGCAAACAAATATACTTAGTGATTCGTGACCACAGAGGCAAATTACTTTTCTAACTCGTAGTTACAGAGACAACATATTTTGGTTATACCTATCATTGTAATTTTTAAGCTACTAGCTAGTCTTGGTTGTGAAGCCACCTGATGTGGGCTACACTCAAAGTATTAGCAGTAATCTTATACAACCTATGCAAAACCAGCCAACCATGGAGGAGACAAAGACTATATTCAATGCCACTAGGATTGTTTGGTACATCTTCTATGTACTTGAAGTACTACTCGCCTTCCGTTTTATCTTAAAGCTTTTAGGGGCAAATCCTTCTGCTGGATTCACTGAACTCATCTATGCGCTATCCTCTGTACCACTCGCTCCCTTCCGTCTAGTATTTGGAACAAACGCAGTCGGTGCAAGTGTTTTTGAATGGAGTACGCTACTAGCTATGGCAGTGTACTGGGTACTAGTCTGGGGAATTATTAAGTTAGTCTTAATGGGACGCACAGTGAACACACACAAGGCGGAGAACGCTTTAGAACAACAGGACAGCATTTAATCATCTATACCTATGTTTATTTTTCTCGCACTAGGAGCTCTGATTGGCGCTTTGTCTGTTATATTTTTCCTCCAAAACACAGAACCAATTACGGTAATGTTTCTCAACTGGCAGTTAGAGGGACTACTGGGAATCATTTTGGCACTAGCCTTTGCTAGCGGAGTAATGATGACCGCCCTTTTTTCACTACCAAGCCTTATATCTGACTGGATTGAATCTACACAACTACGTAGGCGAATCAAGCTACTTGAAGATGACCTGGCTGAAGCCAAGAAACGTGAAGAAGGCGCTAAATTCGTTGTTCACTCCAACCTAGCAGAAGACCAAACCGAAAGCTACAAAGTCTCAAATTAATAACTTTCCAGCTAAACAAAAACCACTAGGTCTAGACCTAGTGGTTTTTGTTTGAATCGAGTACAGCTTATGCAGCTGGAGTCGCATCACCTCCTTCAGCTGGAGCTTCAGGAGCTGGAGTAGCAGCAGGATCCACCATAGGGTCAGCAGCTGGTGCCGCAGGCTCTACTGGAGTATCGCTAGCTGGCATAGGGTTGTTTGTTGTATCATCCATCATATTGTTTTTGAATTATTAGTCTGACAATGACGTCTTATTATATCAGCATAATGGCTTGATTTCAGGCCATAATGGTGTCCTGACGGGGATAGTAAAATATTTCTTAAGAGCTGATATTTAATCTGTATATATTACAAATCTTGCAATATATACAAATATATGCTATAATTTAAATCTGGTTATAATAAACAAAACGGCGGGAGGCGCCAATGAAAATAACCGAAAATAATTTGAACGCAGTGGCGAAGCTGGCTCACGGCCCCCACTGGGAGAATGGACTACCATCAGTGCGAGCAAAACTCAGACTGGTGGTGAATTCCCTGATAAAACAGTCCAGCAACGATTTTCCCAAAGACGGAAAGTCGCTGCACACACTTCTGAAAAAGGGTTCAAACACCCGAATCAGAAAAATCTTAAGAGAAGATGAAGTCACTGTGGAGGCTTTTGCTTTCGCAATACGTGATGCTCTCTCCTAAGTCCCAAATTTCTTGCAGGCAACTAAGTGTTGTCTGCTTTTTTCTTTTCCATATCTTGCACAGTGTTTTCAACATAATTTACAACGTCAGGAAAAGGTACCCTTGCAACCACACTTAATGATCCTGCTCTACTCCAATTACCGTCAGTCTTATGAGTCGATGGGTCCGTCCTGACTATGTAGATAAACTTTGGGTCCTTCTTTTTAAACAAGTGACGATATTTTGTGCTGTAATATGCTCTCGACAAATCGTTATCACGATGATCATTTTCGTATCCTTTTATAATCCACTGACCGCTTTCACTCGGTTTAATATCATGAGGAGAAGTGTGGTAGCCAATACTAAAACCATACTGTGTGCTTGACTGAACAAAATCCTGCATTAGTTGTCCAGCTTCTTTTGTACCATCCTCTATCCTCTTTTGGAATTCACTAAACTTTCTTTCTCTTAATTCGTGTGGCAAAGACAAAGTAGCATAGACATCCTTATCGTCATATTCTGACAGAACTGCTCTCATTTCATCGACTTCTTTGTCGTCTAAATATTCACTAAGGTTATCGAAAAATTCTTCAACCAATTGCTGTTTCAGGTATTGATCAAAGAGATAATCCTTCATCGCTTCTGGGCTCATTTCACCGGAATTGGGTTCAAGATCAGCTGGTAGAACTTCCTTCTCGGCAGATTTCTCTTTTTTATTAACATTTCCACCAAAAGATTCAAATTTAGGCATACAGAATTAAGAAAATTAATTAGTAACTGAATTCAGCAAAGTCTGGATTATTATACCTTTTCTCTTGAGTAACAAGGTCAATCTGTGACAAATCCTCAGGAGACAAAGAAAAATCTAATGATTCAAGATTTTCCTTCATCCTCTCTACTTTTGTACTTTGTGGCAATGCAATCATTCCGCGACTCACCACCCAATTTAATATTATTTGTGCTGAAGACTTTCTGTACTTTTCGGCCAATTCTACTATCACTGGCTCGGCCATGTCCCCTGCCCGCAGCGAAGAATAACCTGTAACCACAATATTATTCTTGGCACAGTACTCTCGCATAGCTACTTGGTTAAAGTGTGGACGCACTTCAACCTGATTGGTAACAAATTCTATACCTGTGGCTAAAGCGTCCTCAAGATGATGTTCAGTGAAGTTTGAAACGCCAATACTTCGCACTTTACCAGCATTCTGACAAGCCTTCATAGCGGTGAGCGTTTCTTCTATCGGAACGTTTTTGTTTGGCCAGTGAATCAAAAGAAGGTCTACATACTCGACATTAAGTTCTTGCGAGAATCTGTCTACTACAGAAGCTACCCGGTCACCACTCAGGTCCTCATCCCACAACTTAGTAGTCAGAAACAAATCATCACGAGCCACACCTGATTCATTGATGGCTCTCCCTACTTCAAGGTGGTTTTCATAACGGTCAGCAGTATCGATGTGCCGGTACCCCACCTCTATGGCCTCTTTGACTGCGCGCTCTGCTTCTTCTCCCTGTAGTTTCCAAGTCCCAAAGCCTAAAGCTGGACACTCTATTCCATTTTTGAATTTAATCATTTTATTCATAGTCACAAATAGTTATTCTTGCAAAAACCCTCCTGCCTGATGTTTCCACAAACGTGAGTACACTCCGTCATATTGGAGCAGGGAATCATGTGAGCCGTCCTCGACTATTTTTCCTCCCTCCAACACAATGATGCGGTCCATCTCACGGAGTGTCGACAAACGGTGAGCAATAGCAATTACTGTCTTTCCTTCCATTAGTTTATGGAGTGCTTGTTGAATCGCCACCTCACTCTCACTATCAAGAGCAGAGGTTGCTTCATCAAGCACTAATATCGGTGCGTCTTTAAGCATTGCTCTCGCAATAGCCACTCGTTGTTTCTGACCACCTGAGAGTTTGATACCACGCTCTCCAACCAGTGTATCGTAACCCTCCGCTAAGTCCCTGATAAACTCATGAGCTTTAGCTAGTCGTGCTACCGCCATTATTTCATTATCGGTTGCATCTGGCTTTCCATAAGCGATGTTCTCTCGGATAGAGCGATGGAATAACAGCGGCTCTTGAGGTACCACCGCAATGTTTTCTCGCAGAGAATCCTGTGTCACTTCGGCAATATTCTGCCCGTCAATCAGTATTTCTCCATTGCTTAAATCATGCTGACGTAGGAGTAATGACACAAAGGTGGTTTTCCCGGCTCCAGAAGGACCAACGAGACCCACTCGTTGCCCAGACGGAATGACTAAATCAAACTCATCAAACACTCTATTCTCACCGTAGGTGAAGGTGACATTTTTCCAACTTATAGTAGCTTCTGATAAATTTAGTGGTTTTGCGTCCTTGGAATCAATAATATCAAATGGGACCAACAGCTCCTCAAAACCTTCCTTAACTTCACCGATTGTGCGAGCGGTACTATTAAAGGCACGACCTATAAAAATCAGCGTCCCAGAAAGTTGTCCAATTAGTGACGCCACTAAGACGAACTGCCCAGTAGTAATGTCACCATCATTCCAACGAGACACTAAAATATAAAACATGGTGAAACCAAAAATGAAAAGTATGGTTCCGTTTATAAAAAGCATTATCTCGGTATATATCCAGCTAGCTTTATTAGTATCATGATGGACTTCAGTAAGTTTTGCTATCCTTCTCTTTTCAAACATTTTTCTAGCATATTGACGAGTGGCCGATATGTTAGACAAGATATCTATCATATGTGCATGAAGGACAGATGATGCTTCTGCGTTTTTCTTAGAAAGCAACTGCTTCTTTGGTGCCATAAAATAGTTTGCGACAAGAAGTGTAGCTATTAATCCTAAAAAGATACCCGCCGACAAAACATCTACAAAAAGGATAAAAAAGAACGTCACCACCATTGCCACAAAGGAGTTTATAAACGTCCATAATATTTCTGGGATCAAACTATCAACACCATCAACTACGTTGCGTATTTTGTTATGGACAGAACCAGCGAAATGATCACTAAAATATTCGTGACCATGATTTGTAACATGATTGAATAACGTATCAAATCCATCTTTTCTCGTTTTTATAGCCCACTGCATCCCAAAGTAACCACTAATACGAAACATACTTTGGATAAGAAAAATTGCCACAGGAAACAACAATCCCCACAACAATGCAGTCTGAGTCTCTCCGGCCTCAACAGCGTCAATCACCAACTTAAATATATAACTGGTTGACTGGTCCAGTGTTGCCGCTATTACCACAACACCAATAGCACCCAGAGCCCACCATTTATGAGGACGCGTAATAAATACTATGTAATCAAAAGATTTACTTGGTATTTTCTGTTCTAACATTAGTAAAATATAGCACAAGGTGGACACTCATCTGCCACCCCAAATCATATGCACAATGTATCGTGGATTAACTGAATCAGAGAGCTTATTATGTATACATGGGAGTTTCTAAATACGAATCATTGAAGCCTAGCGCTATTAAGTTACGCAAACAAGGTCTATCTATACCAGAAATAGAAAAGCGTACTGGCATACCCCGCTCAAACTTGAGCGGTTGGTTAAAAACCGTTCCTTTAACCAACAAGCAAAAACAAAAACTACATGACAATTGGACCAAAGCTTTGGTGACAGCTAGAAAAGGAGCAGTAAAATGGCACAATGAACAAAAGCGATTACGTCTAAAAAAGGCACACGAGGAGGCGCTAGAGACGCTAGACAAAATCAATCAGGATGACAGGGCTACACTGGAACTAGCTCTTGCCATACTTTACTTGGGCGAAGGCACAAAGCGAAAAGTTGAAACCTCTTTACCAAACTCTGATCCTAGTATTTTAAGATTTTTTATAGCTGCGACATCTAAATTGTACGGATTAGAACGTACACAATTTTATGCTGTCTTATATTTGCGCTATGACCAAGATGTCGAGGAAACGATTAAATATTGGTCTCGAGCTTTAGGACTTCCAATCAGTGCGTTCAAACGTGTAAACAGAGACAAAAGAACTGCAGGCACAAAAACATATGCGACCTATAAAGGAGTGTGCAACGTACATTGTGGTAGTGTGGCAATTCAGCGAAAATTGGTGTATCTTGCTAATGCCTATCTTGATAAAATAAACTAAATAGACGTCCGATTAGCTCAGTTGGTAGAGCGTTCGCTCGACATGCGAAAGGCCACAAGTTCGAACCTTGTATCGGGCACATAAAGATAAAATCGCCCATTAGGGCGATTTTGTCTTTATGTGATGAGAGCTTACTCGCCCAAAACCTTCTTAACCGCCTCCAAAACCCCATCCTTACTCCCTGCCACAAAAAGAAATCCCGCCTTGTGACAAAACACTGCGTCAGAAATACCTGAAACTTTTGCCAATTCCTTGTCTCTAAGTCCTCCCCATTCTGAGGGAAATCTGACTCTAGTTTCGTATGAATCAAATCCTTTCCGAATCGCGGTTGCGTCCCAGTTACCATTTTCATCTGGACTGACTACAAACAACGGCTCTGGGTAATCAACTAAAAGATGTCCTGAAAACTCAACATCAGTAACGATGACTTTCTTATCTGGACTGTTGGTGTATGTTTCTTTTGCTAATTGTGCTTCCTTTACTCCTGCCTCAGCATGCATCTTTGCTCTTAAAATTATGGTGCGAGCTAGTGCACACGCTTCCAAGAAACCTTCATCAACATTTTCGTCTCCTTGCCAGGCTGGTTTAAATAAACTGACCACATCTTGAATGGTTGCGGGAGAAACATCATCTCTAACTGTTTGGTAAACAGACACGCCATTATCATTAGCATCAATCGGCATTACTAACCTTCTCTCAATGACTTCTGCTGCCTCTTTCGAGCCAGCGACTTTCTCACCATACTCTTTCCACACTAAACCAAAGGCAGCGTAAGGAATGCCATTTTCTCTACCTGGTGCGCCCACTTGATGGTGGTCAAAGCGTTGCTTCTCTGGTTCATAAACTCCTCCCACATCCACTACAATGTCACCTGAAGCAATAATAGCCTCGTCACGTGTTCGTATCACCTCTACATTTTCCACCCCAAAATGAATCTGGAGGGTAGCTACAGCAAAGACATCATCAGAATGAAATCCGCCATTATGGGTTACAACTTTTTGCATATAGTTCCACTATACAATATATTGGTCACTTATGAAGATTTTATCCATCGAGACCTCCTGTGACGAGACTGCCGTATCCCTCATTGAGGCTACCGGTGACTTTCCTAATGCTGAGTACAAGATTCTGGGAAACTCTCTATTTTCCCAGATTGATATCCATCGCGAATATGGTGGCGTATTCCCAGCTGTGGCTAAACGCGAGCACGCCAAGACATTGGTGCCCATGCTCAAAAAAACCCTCGAGGAAGGATTCTCTGGGACATACAGCAAATCTGCAGACTCGTCAATACCATCAATTGAAATAGTAACCGAGTTACTTGAGCGAGAGATAGGCTTATTTGATGAGCTTAAAAGCTACTGCGAGTCTCATGCCAAACCCGATATTGACCTAATTGCGGTCACTGCTGGACCAGGCCTTGAACCTACTCTTTGGGTTGGAGTGAACTTCGCTAAAGCTTTATCTTTGATATGGAATATACCTGTTGTTGGAGTTAACCATATGGAAGGACACGTATTGTCTTCTGTATTTGATGGTGCACACCTGGCCAAACTGCAATTCCCGGCTCTCTCACTTTTAATCTCTGGTGGTCATACCGAATTAATTAAGATGGATGACTGGTCTAGTTATCAAAAAGTCGGACAAACCCGCGACGATGCTGTTGGAGAAGCATTTGATAAGGTGGCAAGACTGGTGGGACTTCCATATCCGGGTGGTCCAGAGATAAGTCGCCTAGCGAGCGAAGCCCGAGGCGCTAACTTGCCTCCGTTTCAGAAACTTCCGCGCCCCATGCTCGACTCGGGTGACTTAGACTTTTCATTCTCAGGTCTTAAGACAGCCGTGCGCTATGCAGTGCAAGACAAAGAATTAAGTGAAGATGAAATTCGTTCTGTAGCGAGAGAATTTGAAGACTCTGTCACTGAGGTACTGCTTAAAAAGACTGAAGCATCTATCAATACATATAATATTAAGTCACTCATTCTTGGTGGCGGTGTTTCAGCTAATAGTTACATCCGCAATACCTTCACTGAGTTCTTTAGTCGTGAGTATCCAGACCTAGAACTTTATCTACCTGACCCTAAACTCTCTACCGATAACAGCATAATGATTGCGCTCGCAGGGCACGCGAGAGCCGCCTTGGCTCTGGCACCTAACCTAGAGTCTCTCGCTCCACTTGTCGCCTCCGGCAACCGCTCACTTTCAGAGGAGTCTAGTCTGTGATAAATTGACTAAGTTATGGAACCCAAAGAAAACGCTATAAATCCGGACTTTTTGAAGCCTTATTCCCCTCAGGAGAATGAGGAGAGTTTGTATAAAAAGTGGGAAGAATCAGGATACTTTAATCCAGATGTATGTATAGAGAAAGGTGTCACTTCACCTGACGCCGAGACATTCTCTATTGTGCTTCCGCCACCAAACGTGACCGGAGTACTTCATATGGGTCATGCAGCCATGCTAGCTGTTGAGGACCTACTAGTTCGCTACCACAGGATGCTCGGCAAGCGTACTTTATGGATTCCTGGTACTGACTCAGCGGCTATCGCTACCCAGTCAAAAGTAGAAGGTGAGATTTATAAAAAAGAAAAAAAGACAAGACACGATATTGGGCGTGAAGAACTTTTGAAACGAGTGGGAGAATTTGCTGAAGCTAGTAAGGACACAATCATTGGACAAACTAAGAGTATGGGATCAAGCTTAGACTGGAGTCGTTATGCATACACACTAGATGAAACGCGGTACCGTGCAGTAATGGAAGCTTTTGTGCGTATGTATGACGCAGGATTAATCTACCGTGGTGAGCGTATTGTTAACTGGGACCCAAAGGGACAAACTACTATTTCTGATGATGAGATTGTTCACGAAGAACGTAAAGATAAATTCTATTACTTAAAGTACGGTCCGTTTGTTATTGGTACATCAAGACCCGAAACAAAGTTTGGTGATAAGTATGTAGTGATGCATCCAGACGACGCGCGATATAAAGAGTATGAACATGGTCAAACGCTTGAGCTAGAGTGGATTAATGGTCCCATCACTGCAACCATCATCAAGGATGAAGCGATTGATATGGAGTTTGGTACTGGTGTAATGACAATTACACCTTGGCACGATGCGACCGACTTTGAAATTGCCGGCCGTCACAACTTAGACAAAGAACAAGTCATTGATGAGCGTGGAATACTACTTCCTATTGCCGGTGAATTTGCGGGACAACATATCAAGAAAGCCCGCGAAAATATTATTGAGAAGCTTCGCTCTAAAGGGCTACTGGAAAAGGAAGAGGATTACACTCACAATGTTTCTACTGCCGAACGTACCGGCGAGGTTATTGAGCCACAAATCAAGGCGCAGTGGTTTATTGCTGTGAACAAGAAAGTGGAGTTCCCTGACGGAAGAGTAATGACTCTTAAGGAACGTATGCGTGAGGCTGTTGAAGGTGAGGAAATAAGTATCGCACCTGACCGGTTCAACAAAACCTACTACCACTGGATAGACAATTTGCGTGACTGGAACATCTCTCGTCAGATATGGTTTGGACATCGAATTCCAGCTTGGTTCAGGGGAGATGAAGTAAAGGTGCAAATTGATTCACCGGGTGAGGGTTGGGAACAAGATCCAGACACACTGGATACTTGGTTCTCTTCTGGACTTTGGACATTCTCAACCCTTGGTTGGCCAGAGGAAACTGAAGACTTTAAGACTTATCACCCAACCACAGTTCTAGAGACTGGCTATGACATCTTATTCTTCTGGGTAGCGAGAATGATTCTAATGAGCACTTTCTTAGTGGGTGAAGTTCCTTTCAAAAATGTTTACCTACACGGAATGGTTCGAGACGGAAAGGGACAAAAAATGTCAAAGTCTAAGGGTAATATCATTGATCCTTTGGATATGATTCAGAAGTACGGTGCAGATGCCACTCGTCTATCTCTAGTGGTTGGTGCTGCTCCAGGAAACGACGTGCCACTTTCCGAAGATAAGATTCGAGGTTACAAGCACTTTGCTAATAAACTCTGGAACATTAGTCGTTTTGTGCTCACTAACACAGAGGGGAAAAAAGATATCGATAAGTCATCACTCTCCCCACGTGATCAGGAAATACTCAATGGTTTTTACACAGTTGCCAAAGAAGTAGGTGATGATATTGAAAAATTCGGTTTGTATCTTGCAGCCGATAAGGCTTACCATTACGTCTGGGATGAACTAGCTGCTAAAATACTTGAGGAATCAAAGCCAATATTAAATGGTGACGATGCTGATGCAAAGTATGCGAGGCAACAAGTTTTGATTGAGTGCTTGGCAGGATCACTAAAACTCCTACACCCGTTCATGCCATATGTGACTGAAGCAGTGTGGCAAAGATTACCAGAGGATATGAAGGATGCTGAATTCTTGATGGTGACAAAGTGGCCAACCAAAAACTAAAACTATTTCCTGTCCCCACCCTATTCTCAAAACCTTAAAGCCTAAGGCCTATAATAGTATTGATGGAGTTCATCAATTTCTCCATAGCAATGCTTGGCGGATTATTACCCGCACTATTCTGGCTATGGTTTTGGTTACGAGAAGATAGCAAGAAGCCGGAACCTTCTGGACTTATCCTGCGCACCTTTGTGGCAGGAATGATTGTTGTGCCTTTAGTATTACCCCTACAAAAACTTGCCCTAACACTATTCTCCGGCGCTTCACTGATTTTGGTCTGGGTAGTTATTGAAGAAACTCTTAAGTACGCACTGGCACTCGGTGTTATTCTATGGCACAAAGCAGTCGACGAACCGATAGACTACATCGTCTATATGATTACTATTGCACTTGGCTTCGCTGCACTTGAAAACGCGTTGTTTATCTGGAATCCTCTAGTAGCTGGAGACCTTTCTGGTAGTATCATTACCGGTAACTTCCGTTTCTTAGGAGCAACACTTCTCCATATTCTTGCCTCAGGAACTATCGGTGTCTTCTTAGCTTTTGCATATTATCGTAGCGATACCACGAAACTCATAGCCGGTACTTTTGGGTTGTTCGTGGCCATTCTATTGCATACTCTCTTTAATCTTTTTATAATGGATGCTAACGGAGAAACCATTCTCAGCATTTTCCTTACTGTTTGGGTACTTGTTATCGCACTGTTTCTCATTTTTGAAAAAGTTAAGCGCATCCGACCGAGTCGTTCTAAATAATTATGAAAAAACCTTCTTTCCTACAAAGACTAACCGGTGTTATACCATCAGATGATTTTGATGACGTATTGGATAATGAGATAGATGACGAAATTGAGGTTAGTGACGACGGCAGGTTTGCTGGTGAGTCCGAATGGCCTGGCCACAATGAGCCTGAGGCCGAGCAAGAAGGTGAATTGCCGGTTGATATGTACCAAACCCCAGATAGCATCGTTATTCGCGCCTTGGTGGCTGGTGTACTGCCTGACGACCTAGATATCGCTATCACTCGCGACATGGTAACCATCCGTGGTCGTCGTGAAGAAATACGTGAAGCACCAGATCAAGACTATTTTCATCATGAACTATTCTGGGGTAGCTTTACCCGCACCCTACTCCTGCCTGAAGAAGTCTTAATCGACGAAGCGGCCGCTAAAGAAAAGCATGGTCTTCTAGAAATCATCTTACCTAAGGTTGATAAAGACCGAAGTACCAGACTGAAAGTTAAGAGCGCCACTGTTAAATAGCTATATACAAAGATTAACCGCCGACCCTATAGGTCGGCGGTTTTGTCGTCTTGGGCCGTCAATCGTGGGTCGTAGCGCACTACTTGTGCACCCTCACTTTGAAATCGAATTCCAAGACTGAATATTGAATTGGTCACTGTGGAATCCGATACTATTTCATACCCCTGAGCTGACAATGCAGAAATCACAGCACTGACTTGCTTACCGGTGGCAAGCAAGTCTTCAATGCGCTCCAGCACATCATCTACATCATGACTTTCACACATAGTATTCCTCCCAATAAAGAACAGTTGCTTCCTGAAACGAAAATCCGCCTCAGGAGGCGGATTTCGTACTCATACAAAAGCTCCCTCCTAGCGCGGATCTGAGATAGAAGACGATGAGCAGAAACTGCTCCAAGTGGCGATTGTGCCGGTGATTTTCATTACTATGATTATAGCTACATAATCGAGCCTGTCCAGAACATTGATGTGCATTGAAAAATGGCGCAAAACCAGTATAATCGTGTAACCGCTTGGGTAGCTCAGTTGGTAGAGCATTCGATTGAAGCTCGAAGGGTCGGCAGTTCGAGCCTGCCCCCAAGCACAGATAAACAAAAGCCCGCATATGCGGGCTTTTGTTTATCTGTGCTTGGGGAGAAAGACACCTGCATGTCTTTCGTGCAGGCTCAAACCTCTCCTCTATTGCCCCTCCCCTCCTAGACCAAAAAAATTTTCAAACTGTGAATACCCTGGAATCTCCTTTATGCTCGCGCTAAATTCTCCACTAGAAAACCCTAGAGCCTCCACATAAGGACCAATGATGTAATAGTAAACAGCGAATGGTAGTCCCACCAACAGAGCGTACCAAATCATCGTCAACCAAAAAGTGGTGGTCTGATAACGACGGAGCTTATGAAGCATTTTGTTGTTTTCTTCCAGCAACACATTCTGCTTTTCTACAGCTTTTTTTAAACCGCTTAAATCTGAATCTGGTGGCATACAAGTACTTAATTCTGTAATTGCGCTAATTATAACACCTCTTTTAGCCTAAATATGCTAAAGTATTGCCCACAGATGCCCTCATAGTTCAACGGATTAGAACAAGCCCGTCCTAAGGGTTAGATGTAGGTTCGATTCCTGCTGAGGGCACACTGATAAAACAAAACAGCGCAGACCTACAGGCCTGCGCTGTTTTGTTTTACACTACATCTTAAGCAACTCTTTTATCTTGTCTTCATCAAAGCCCACAATAATATCTTCATCAATTTTAATTACCGGTACTCCCATCTGACCTGTCATTTCAATCATCTCTGTACGCTTGTCCATGTCGGACGCTACATCATGTTCGGTAAAGGCGACTTTGTTTTCAGTAAAAAACTCTTTGGCGGCGTGACAAAAGTGGCAAGTGGGCGTGCTATAAATTGTTACATTTGACATAGGTCAATATTTTACCACGGAATAAGATTCCGCCAAAAACCTTGGTCCTCAACCCCTGTATCTTGCTCTATGCGGACAGTCGGAGTGAGAGTAGCAGTCTCACCCATGAGCACAACCACCTGCTCCCCTTCTTTTGATACGTCGAAGTGGCGTCTAATTTCTGTCTCTAGACCTTGTTCATTACTTAGATAATCTACTCTTTCTTCTAGTTCAGCTTGATGGGCTTTTAATTCTTCTAGTTCAAGCTCTGCGTCGTGTCGCCTCTCTCTCACGTCTTGCTCAACTACATATCTATCATAGACGGCGAAAGAGAGTGTAAACGAAGCAATAAAAAGTACGACGACAGTTAATCGTGAACTTAATATACTTTGCCACCAGCTTTTTTTACTGAGTAAACCCATATGCTAGAATAGCATTGTAACATTTTGAATCCGGTACAATATGAGTTTTCTATATAACCAAAAAACGAAAAAAGCTATCAAGTGGGTCTGGATTGTGATTGCGACTTTGATTGCAGTTAGTATGATTTTTGCCTATTCAGGCGGCCTGGGAATCTAAAAAAACACCGTAATCAGCGCCCTTGAATCGGTTTCAGAAATTTTTCTTATCACCTTAGGTTAACTAAGGCTCTGACGCAAAATTTCTTCCAACCAACACAATTGCATCTGATTAGGGCGTTTTTCAAAACAGGATGGCCCTAAAGGGCCATCCTGTTTTGCTACGTCCAGCATCTTGCACACTAAGTTCTAAGCATTTTTATAAAACTCCCAAAATGAGATGAAGTTGCGTTGGCTGGAAGGAGGGGTGCGACCAAAACGTAGATAGACCTACGATGCGGGAGCGCCCCGACTGAAGACAATGCACCACTGGCATTTCGTTTTTATAGTCGCACTGCGGTACTTCTTAAAAACTAGTCACAAATTCGCTCATTTTTGGAGTTTTATTCTTCCTTGATCATTTTCATGAACACCTCTTGAGGAATATGTACTCGGCCACGTTCCAACATCTTCTTCTTTCCCTTCTTCTGCTTATCAAGAAGCTTATTCTTTCGTGACACGTCACCACCATATAGCTTCGCCGTTACGTCCTTTCGCATAGCAGAAAGTGACTTAGAGGCAATAAATCGCCCAAGAGCCTTAGTCTGAATCTTAGTAACAAACTGCTGTTTAGGAAGTGTCTCGTATAGCTTGTCCACCAATACTCTGGCATCTGCCTCAATCCTCCTGGTACCAACCACTCGTGAGAAAGCAGGGACAATCTCCTCCGCCACGAAGACATCAAGCCTAGCTACATCTGCGGGACGCATCTCGGCTATTTCGTATGAAAGTGAAGCATAGCCACTGGATGTATTCTTTAACTTATCGAAGAAGCCACGCATTAACTCTCGAAGGGGCATTTCAATAGTTAGGAGTGTACGCCCATCTCCAAAAATCTCTGTGTCGATAAGGCTAGACTCATGGTCATAAAGAAGATTCATTATGTTTCCAATGTAGTCAGACGGAGTAATGATTTGTCCTAGTATCCAAGGCTCACGAATAGTCACATTGGATCCATAGTCTGGGAAACGTGATGCAGCATAAATACTCTCCACTCTTCCGTCACTAAAGGTAACTTCATAAGCAATAGACGGTGAGGTAATGATAATTTCAATATTAAACTCACGCTTCAAACGTTCAGTCACAATCTCAAGGTGAAGCATTCCTAAAAAGCCACAACGAAAACCTCGCCCTAGTACTCCAGAGGATTCTTCTTCATATGATAGTGAAGAGTCAGACAGACGGAGTCTATCTAATGCCTGGCGCAAAATAGTAAAGTCGTCTTGGCTGTCAGGAAATATACTAGCCCAAACCACCGGTTGCACTTCCTTGTATCCTGGCAGTTCCTCTGCCGGATTCTTTTCATTAATGATGGTGTCACCAACATTCGCAATACCAGCCTCTTTAATACCAGTGACAATATAGCCAATTTCACCCGATTCTAAAGTAGCAGTCGGTATCTCTTGAGGGGATAGTATACCGACCTCTAAGGCAGGGAAGCTTCGCTTCCCTGCCAAAAACCGCAAAGTGTCTCCCTTCTTAAAGCTCCCGTCGAACACTCTTAAATAAATAATTATTCCGCGGTGGTTTGAGTACTGGAAGTCAAAAACCAAACCTCGTGATTTTTCGTTCACTGATGAAAGTGGTGGTGGTATGCGGTCACAAATCAAATCAAGCAACTCCCGTACTCCCTCTCCCGTCTTGCCAGACACTTTCACTATCTCGCTCTCATCACAATCAATCAGCTTCCGCAATTCCTCTCCCACCTCCTTTATTCTGGAGTGAGGAGCGTCAATCTTGGTTAGCACTGGGATAATCACAAGACCTAGGTCTTTAGCCATCTGGAGAGTACTCAAGGTCTGCGCCTGCACACCCTGAGTTGAATCCACTAGAAGCAACACCCCCTCAATAGCACGAAGAGCTCTTGATACCTCATAGGAGAAGTCGATGTGGCCTGGAGTGTCGATAAGGTTCAAGATGTAGTCTTTTCCGCCAAACTTGTGCTTCATGCGAACCGGCTGCATTTTGATGGTAATGCCCCGCTCACGTTCCAAATCCATCGAATCAAGCACTTGGTCTTTCATTTTTCGCGCTTCCACGGTAGAAGTAACCTCAAGCATACGGTCAGCTAGAGTCGATTTTCCGTGATCAATATGCGCAATAATCCCAAAGTTTCTAATCAACATTGTTGGCCTACTCTAGCATAAAACAGCCCTTAAAATAAGCTCAAAAAATAGTTCACAATCTATTACATAATCTCTTCCTGTGGGGCCACCACATCAGTCTTTAAAAGCTTCTTTTGGAACGAAGTGTAGACTTCGTGAAGTTCTGGGCTTTTAAACCAAGCATAGGTAATTACAGTACCAAATATACCAGCACAACCAGCCAAGAAGCCTTGAATCATAATACCGACGAAACGGGCCTGATCTACCCCCTCCACAATAAAGTTAAGGGTCACGTAAGCGAACAGCCCACCAACTGTAGCGGCACAAAATGCATATATAAGTGACCTACCTGCCCATCGTATTGGTATAGAAAAAGAACGAGAAAGAACAATAACCAATACAATTGACTGCAAAATAACTGCAACAGTGTATCCGAAAGCAATGGCGAGCACCTCTGAGCCAGCCACTCCCTCAAGTCGCATAAAGGCAGACACAACCCCGTGGATACTGGTTTCGGAAAGATAGAAAGATAAGAAACCGTAGGATGAGGCTATAGCAAGGAGCGAACCAAGAAAAGTAACTACGAATGGTACCAAGGTCTTTCCTCCAGCATAGAAAGCTCGTATCACCACTAAGTTAACGGCCTGAGCTAACAATGAGATGACAAGGAGTGCCAAAACCGCTGCAGTGAGACGTGTGTCGGCCCAGTCGAAAGCTCCGCTTCCAAGCACCACACGCACAATTTGTGCACGCAAAACTATAATTAGTGCGATGGCTGGTACTGACCAAAAGATAATGTGCCTGAGTGACGTGGTGATGTGCAGAGAAAATTCTGCCCGCATTTGCTTTCCATAAAGCTCAGCCAACATTGGAAATGCTGCCACCGAATAGGACACCCCAATGATGGCGAGTGGCACAGATTGGAGATTGTGGGCAAACTGAAAAATAGCCACCGACCCTACCGTCATCGCACTCGCCAGCCCCACCAAGAACAACAAGACTATTTGTTGCATTGAAAGTGTGAGAGCTCGCGGTATTGATAGAGTGAGGATTCTGCCAATCTCAGCCCAATTGAACTTGAAAGCTAAACCGATAGACAATTCGCTCCGTCGCACAAATGGCCACTGCACAATTAAGTGGAGAAAGGCACCTAAAACCACACCAAGACCGAGCCCAACAAGTCCAAAGAGTGGATAAAGGAAAAGAATACCGATGATAATACCGAGATTGTATGTGAGTGGAGAAATGGCGTAGAGCACAAATCGGTGACCGAGCTGAGTCACTACCCCGAAGAGACTTGATATACCCAGCAGAAACGGTTGAAGTAGAAGCAGTTGTGAAAGTAGCACAAGAGACCGAGTATCCTCAATACCTGGGAATAATTTTGGTACAAAGTATGGAGCTAGGAAGAATGCCAGAAGCCCAAACAACGAATAGGCTAAAAGAAATAGAGTGAAGACTTGGGACAAGAGATGACTCCCATCCTTGCCAGCTCGAGTCACAAACGGTATCAAGACATACACCGATAAGGTCGACGCAAACAGTACAAAGAGCAAGTCAGGTAAACGAAAAGCTGCGTAATAGATGTCGAGTTCTGCTCCAGCACCAAATTGGTGAGCCAAGAGTCTATCTCTCAGAAGTGCTAGTAACTGAGAGCCGACAGCAAACATCGCCAACACGTACGCAGCCTGATGTAGGCCACGTACCTCTTGATACATCAGAGCAAAGACTCGTCGTACCATAAGCTAATTATTGTGTCGTTTCGTTAATTTCAGTTGCAGTATCATCAGATGGTACTGGATTTGGCGAAGTGACCAAACCACTCTCAAGATCACTCTCAGTCACTGAGCCGTCTGCTGGATCACGCTCTGGTACCACCTCACCCTCTGTTAGAGACTGTGAAAGTGAACCATTTTCTTGTAACTGCGTAATCAGAGCGTCTACAGCGCTATTTGATTCGTTTAGTGCACGCACAGCAGTTAATTGTTCTATCGCTGCTTCAACCTTGCCCTGTTCAGCGTAACCAAGAGCCAAGAAATAGCGCGCATTTGCATACTGTGGGTCTAAAGCTACCGCTTGTTCAAAAGCACTAACTGCCTGATCTAATTGATTGTTTGAAGCTAGTAAGACTCCTAGTTGATAACGCCGTGCAGGATTCTGAGGTTCTAGTTGAGCTATTCCGTTTACGATAACAATCGCTCGCTCCACATTTCCATCATTGATATCAAGTTGAGCTAAGAAGAACAATGCTTCAGTGAAGTTGCCCTTCTTGCGTACCGCATCTTCTGCTTTGGTTCGTGCCAAAGCTGTATCCCCGGATGACGCAGCTAAATCAGCTTCTAACAAATCTAGGATTGGGTTTTGGGGGTCATAAGTTTTTGCAGTTGCAAATGATTCACGTGCTTTATCTGCTGCACCCTCAACTCCAACAATAGAGAGGACAGAATAAACCTGACCAGCTAATTGATGATTGAATGGATCGGTTGGGTCAAGTGTGATGGCAGTATTGGCAGCTTCAATTGCTCTAGAGGCTGATTCCTGGAAAACTTGTTGCTCAGTAGCACTTGGCTCTGCCACACCAAGAATGGTGCGCATTCTAGATAGATTGTGGAAAGCAATCTGTTGAGCAAAAACATCGTTAGATGAGACATTGAAGGCCTCTACTATCTTGTCGTTTAAAGCATCAATACTGTCTCCCTCTGCAACTGTATTCATTGCATGGTTAAACTTGTATACAGCCAACATTTCGTTTGCTCCTGCGTAGGCAACATAACCTGTAGCGGAAACTGCACCAACGGCCAACACGACAAGAATAATGCCGTAGATTCTTCCACCTCCCGCCGTGATGGTCATGGAGCGCATTGGCATCAATCTGATGTATGAGGCCAAGAAGATACCGGTGGTAATTGCACCGAGTAACAAAATACTTGGAGGTGGAACGTATACCAGACTCATTACGAGCAGATACAGACTTGAGGCTAATGAAGATAGACCGATAAAGTGCCAGAAACGATCAGTTGACGATGCTCGCATTACGAAACGGAATCCTGCCCATATTAAACCAACGATGAAAATTAGGTAAGCGATAACTCCTGCCAAACCAGTTCCAACCAAAGAGGTGGAGACGTAGCTGAAACCAGAATCAAATGGAGTGTTCCAGAATATAGTCTGGTTGATAGCTGGGTTCTTGTTAGTTCGCCACACATCTACGAAACGATTAGGACCAGCACCGAGAAGTGGGTTCTCTTCGTAAACTGCTCGTGTGATATCGACAGTCGCACCCATGGATGGTCGAACTTCAAGGAAAGAAACACCGAGCTTTTCACCAATGGTTGATCCCAGTGTACTTCCTGCGACAATGAACACAATCGCCATTACAAAAGTGACGACCGCTGACACCAACATGTCAAATGAATCATTTGGTACATCTCGCTCATCCTTCTTCCATAGGTTGCGTACAAGGTGATACAAAACAATTACTCCACTTACAATAGCCAATACCCACCAAGCTGGTAGGAAGTTTATAACCGCAAGCATTATGAGAGACAAAACCATTACACCAATCGCAATGTAACGTCCAAGACGACTAAGAGGCAATTGTTGAAGGGCTATCAAGATCAAGAGTACGACTAGTCCATATAAGATAGCAAGACCATTCCAACTACCCACTAATGAAGAAGTTGCATTGTTGAATATTGAAAACGACAATACTTCTGGACCGAATATCATTCTGATGATATGGAAGATTGATAGGATGAGAGCAGAAAATATCAGAACGCCATACAGACGTATCACCATTTGCTTACTATGGTGAAATGAAGCGGTTACTGTCACTATCAAAGCCACCAAGAAAGCGAAGTAGGCGGTGTAGCTATCTAGTCCGTTGCCAAACAATGCATCACGAGTGTCCCCAGAGAGTAGTGCTGAGACGAAAGTCACAGCCGCAATACTCCATACTCCGAGCAAGATAAGGGAGAAGCGTAACTTCAGACTTCCTTCGCGTAGCATAGCCATTACAAGAAAGAACATCGCCAATACTACAGCCACAGTAATTAATAAAACCTTACCTCCAGAAAAAGGAACAAAAGCTGATGGAACAAACAGAATTGGTAATAGTCCTCCCACAGCTACCAAAATAACCTGAGCAATAGCGACTAGTTTTTCGGCTAACTTATCCTTGGTAGAAGCAGCAGAACCAGGGTGAAACATTGGTAAATCCATAAACGTTGTAGGTAAACTAAATTATTAATCTTTAATGAGCTAATTTTAGCACAACACAAAACCCCCTTACGGGGGTTTTGGTGTTCATAAGCCGGATTCTGTATCGTCACAGGCAAGCCTGTATCGATGATGGTCATATACCTGGGATGAATGTTGCCACTCACCTCTTGCGGCTCTCAACCTTAGAAGCAAAAGCATCTAAGGAAGCACGGCCTTGCATACGGGTAGGAATTTTGCCGTTTCACCTGACTGTTTCCAGCCAGCTAACCCTGACGGGTTTCTTTGCCTCTCGGCGCAGACGTCTCTGCTCGCATCCCTCTTAGATACATCGCATAAATGTTATGTACTTAAGCGACGGGTGTTACCCGCTACCTGTTTACGACCTAAGTCGTGTATGTCCGGACTTTCCTCCCCTCATCACTTTTAAGTACGTTATAAAACCTACGCAAAAGTGATAAGGGGCGACCATCGAACTTTAATATTATACAATTATTTTTAATTTAACGCAAATCTGCGGGTAAATTGTTTTTTGGGATTGTAACTTTATCTCCCACATTAATATTAAAGGTTGAGGTGAAAAAGGCATTCACCTCCACCACAAAGCGTGCGGGTACAGGAGAATAATATGTAGCTGGGTAAGATTCAGGACGCACATTTCTTTCTATGTGAACTATTTCCTGATTATTGTTAATCCAAATAATATCTAATGAGAGTAACGTATCTTTCATCCAAAAACCGTATCTACCTTCTTCTTCAAAGATAAAAAGCATCCCTTCGTTTTCTGGTAGTGCCGTAACTCCAGACAATCCCTTCTGTCGCTCTTCTGGATTAACAACTGGAGTCACCAAGACTGGAACATCTCGCAAAAAGATTGAGAGCTTTTGCTCTCCATATAAATAGTTTATCACCGGACCACTGTAATTTTGATACAAGAAAAACACGACACCAAAGATTGTCAGTGCAATAATCACATCTACGAAAATACGGACCAATGAAGACACGAGTCCATACTAGCACCTCTAACTCATTCAAATCAGTGAAGCTTGAAATATTTGGGGATATATGGTATGGTATGCACAAGCTTTTGACACTTGTGTGGTGTGAGAAAGCTTACAGTGCTTTCGCAAGACCTTTTGAGATATTTTGTAATTCCGAGCTTGTCGAGGAAGAAACAAAATATCCAAAAGGTGTACCGCATCCGTAGGATGAGGAAGCCTGGGAGGCTTTCGCAAGACCTTTTGAGATATTTTGTAATTCCGAGCTTGTCGAGGAAGAAACAAAATATCCAAAAGGTGTACAGCGACTGTAAGTCGCAACTACCTCAAGTCTCGTCTATATTACTACCCGCACGCCCCCTACAGCTACTTTAAATACAAACGCGCTAATTAAGCGCAGTGAAAAGTGACGAGGGTAAACAAGAAGCGCATGGTGCGCTTCAAAAATTAAAATAATGCAAACAAAATATTCCCGACCAGCCAGAAGTGGCGGTCGCCGTCCGTTTTCGGGTGGTGGCGCACCACGTTCAGGTGGAGGAGCATCACGACGTTTTTCAAGTGGAGGACGTTCAAGTGGTGGTTCTCGTTATCCATCTCGCGGTGGAGGAGGTGGAGGTGGACGTCGTAAGACTCCAACCTTTGACCCATCAAAATTTATAAACACTAATCCTCAGTCAGAAACTGAAGAAGTGTACGAAGCAAAGAATCGTTTTTCTACTTTTGGTTTAAACGACCGTTTTGCTCGTGCCATCGTTGCCAACGGACTAGAAATACCTTCTCCAATTCAGGACCAAGTTATTCCACTTATTCTTGATGGTCACGATGTTATCGGACTAGCTGAAACTGGTACTGGTAAGACCGCGGCTTTCTTGGTTCCTTTGATTGAAAAGACCCTGCGTGATTATTCACGTCAGACTCTGATCTTAGCTCCAACTCGTGAGCTTGCTATTCAGATTGAAGCTGAGCTTCGCAAACTAACTAGCAAGGAACGTATCTACTCAACAGTATGTGTTGGTGGTACCAGCATGCACCCACAAGTGCGCGCACTTCGTCGCAAGAACCATTTCGTTATTGGTACTCCAGGACGTGTCTTGGACCTAATAGAAAGAGGTTACTTAAAGACCGAAAGCTTCAGTGCTGTCGTTCTTGACGAAGCTGACCGTATGCTTGATATGGGATTCATTACCGACATTCGCGAAATCCTAAAATCAATTCCAAAAGAGCGTGACACCCTCTTCTTCTCAGCTACCATCACTGATGACGCTAAGAAGTTGGTTAACGACTTTATGAAGGATCCGAAAACTGTTTCGGTAAAGAAAAAGGATGTTATCAATAGCATCAAACAAGACGTAGTCACCCACGGACACCATAATAAGTTCGAGACTCTGACTAACCTTTTGAAACAACCAGAATTCGCTCGTGTGATTATCTTCGGAGCGATGAAGCACAGCGTTGAAAAATTGGCTAATGAACTCACTGCTGCTGGAATTAAGTCAGACTCAATTCACGGTAACAAGAGCCATCCACAACGACAACGTGCCCTAACTTCATTCAAGAGCGGACGGGTGCAAGTATTGGTAGCAACAGACGTCGCCGCTCGTGGTATCCACGTCGACAACGTCACTCACGTTATCAACTACGATTTACCAAATACCTTTGAAGATTACGTACACCGTATTGGTCGTACCGGACGAGGTTCTAAAAGAGGTATTGCTCTTACTTTTGTAACTGGCTAAATAGCTACAAACAAAGAACCAACAAAAACCGACAGCTATGCTGTCGGTTTTTGTTGTTCCAATTTTACCTCTTAGTTCTCTAGCTTCACACTGAGGTCCAATGATACGATATCTCCGATAATATTATCGGTAATTTTTTCTGCAATAGAAGCAGAACCTTGGCTGATACCCCACTTAGTTCTGTCAATTTCAAGATTAGCAGTAGCCCAGACTTCATCATTTTCGTTTACCACTACCTTCATTGGAAATTTCACTTCGTTAGTTTGTCCCTTCAGAGTTAAGTTACCAGTGGCAGTGTAGTCAGCATGGTCAGGACCTGGTAGTACTTTAGGTTCAACATCAGTAATGGTAAACCTTGCAGTGTTGTATGTTTCTGCGTCAAAGAAGCCCTCGCCCTTTAAATGACTTTCTAGAGCACTTTCTTGTCCAACCTTGCCACCACCTAGAGATGTTATCTTCAGAGAATTAATATCGATTACAAATTCCCCTGTTAAACTCGAGTCTTCCAGTGTTATGTTTCCACTCTGAAGAGTAAAAGCACCACGGTGTACATAACCAGCAATAGCTGGCTTGCCAGCTGCAAAATTAATAACTGAGCTTTCACTATCTACTTCATAGCGTCCAGGTTCCATGGTTGCTGAAGACGAGACTGGAATCTCGGAGAGACTCTCCATTTCAGACTCATTTTGGCTACTAAATTCGTCCGGTGCTTCTGTCGTACGCGACATAAACCAGTAACCTGCCGAGGCAGCCACCAAAATCACTACTAAAATCAATACTGTTTTATTCATATTTTTTAATTATACCCTTAATTCCAAGTTGGATGAATTTTCATAAATTCATCCAACAATTAGTTTGTACGATTCGCTACCTTGCATTATTTCGCCAGAAGACGATGTGTCACCCTAAGTAGATAGGCCACAATGAATATAGCGAAAATATATCCGATCAAATATGTTGTGAAATCGTATGGTAAGCGACCAGTTAGACCTAGTAGTGTAGCTCCCCACCATGAAGTGAAAGATACACTAGCTCCCAACCAAAGTGGTATCCATCGCTTGGTAAGAACCACCGCGTTTATAATAATCACAATAAACATCAAGTCTTTAATCCACAATTTTTCACTAAATATAATAAAATCATTACCCTGACTTAAGTGATACCAAAACATAGCTATGACCGACACGAGCATTATCGCCATACCAACTCGTATCATCGTGTAGTTCACATGCATCAATGCACGTTCCTCGTCACTAACTTTTTTATCTTTAAGAGCTCGTGTGATTTGAAATTCAGCAATCGTAGCACCTCCGGTTCCTAGAATAGTTGCAACAACATGTGAAGCAACAATTATTTGATAAATATCCATATCGCTAAATTATATCAGTCTAATGTTGTAGACTTTAATAATCACGATAAAGTTAGTGGTTAATTCTTATGCACCACAGGTAATTTGCACAACAATATTGATGCTATGCTATATGTATAAACGTGCGTCAAGGCTGTAAGTACGTTTTAATAATTAAAAACCTAATAGGTTATAAAAATAAATTATGAACAAACTTAACATTATGGACTGGGTGGCACTTGTCCTCGTAATTGTCGGTGGCCTCAACTGGGGATTAGTAGGGGCGTTCAGCTTTAATCTTGTAGAGACAATATTTGGTGGTATGTCTGCAGTATCACAAATTGTCTACATTCTCGTTGGAGTGTCAGCTATCTATGTAGCGGCAATTTCTATGAAACTTTCAAAACAATAAGTTAGTTTCTGGAAAAAAGAAAAAGCCCTGACAATCAGGGCTTTTTCTTTTTATTTAAAACCAAGTTTTTGCAATGAGATAAATGACGCTGGAAACTGTCCCACAAAGCAATGTTCCCCAAACCATATCAACCACTACAAACCGTACTGTCCAATCTGAGAGGGTCGCAAGATTAGTTAGATCATACAAGCCGTAACCAACAAGTCCGAACAGTGCTCCGTATAGGAAGGCTGTACCTAACCCTAAGGCATGTGGGTATACAAGAACACTGACGCCGATACCCATCAATAAGTACGCGAGTAAAGCCGGTAAATAACGCACGTTCCAATCTCCTTCAGCAGTTAAACGGGCGATTGAACCTATCTCTGACTTGAAGAAGTTTCCAGCAAAGTAAAACCAAATTAAATCCAGAATAATAAAAAGTACTGCACCAATAATTGTTAATATAAAAATTTGCATAATTTTATGATTATAACTTCTCAATTTCTTTTAAATCTTTGTCCGGAATGTAAAGGACTGCGGTACCGATAGCAATGCCAAGCATAGCCGTCCAAAAATGATGCCCATCAAACAACCAAATATCAATAGCATCTAAAATGTACCAGATTCCACGCCAAATCAATACGAGACCAAGAACAATAGAGAGATTGTGCCAGAAGTATTTAATTGGGTTCTTTAGCTGTTTCATTCCAAAATTATAGCACCAGTCAAACCCAAGTTTGTTCAAAATTGACCTAAGCGTGACTACCTGCAATGTAGCCAGTGGTCCAACAGAGCTGAAGTGAAAAGCCACCTGACGGACGTTTAATATTAAGTAGGTCACCAACTATAAATATATTTGAGGAACGCAGGGAGCGCATGGTGCGCATATCCATTTCTGTTAGAGGTACACCACCGTCGGCCACCACAGCTTTGTCGTAACCCATAAGTCCTGTGATACTAACTGGGAGTGCTTTAAGCGTATCGATCAGTGCCCGCCTTTCATCACGCGTAATACTATGGACCTTCTTTTCAGGATTAATGTTTGGCACCAGTGCCAACAGTCCATCCGCTGTACCAGGTGGCAAGAGCTCTCGAGCGACATTTCTAAGCAGCTTATTTTTATTATCTTCGAAATAATCAACTAGCATCTTATCCAGTTCACCCACATCAAGTTTAGGAAATAGGTCAATGCGAGCGGTGACACGACCGGCGTGCAGTAAGTCGGACACTCGCCCAGCAGAGTTCAAAATAGTAGGACCCGATAAACCAAAGTGAGTTAGGAGAATATCTCCACTACTGGCAAAACGTTTTTTATCATCCTGATAAAAAGTGATTTTGGCGTTCGTTAGAGTTTTTCCCATCAAAGTACGTATCCATACGTCCCGAGCTTTCAGGGGAACAATGGTCGGAGTTGGTTCTTTAACTGTGTGCCCGAGTTCACGCAGCCACAAAAATCCATCACCAGTCGAACCAGTCTCTGGATGTGACACTCCTCCGCTAGCAAAGATGTATGAGTCAGCTGTGTATTCCCCGCCACTAGCCACCACGCTCTTTATCAAACCGTCAGCCATAATAATTTGTCTAACCGGTGTACCAAGGCGAACATCAACACTTCCCTTAGCAACATAGGTGGCGAGAGCATCTACCACATCAGGCGCCTTTTCACTCTTAGGAAAAGTTCTCTTACGCTCCTCTACTTTAAGTGGTAACTTCCTTGACTCAAAAAATTTAAAAGTCTCCTTTACTCCAAACTCAGAAAAGGCGGAATACAGAAACTGCTCTGATGAGCCGTAGTTTGAGAGCAGTACCTTTAAGTCTTCCTCGGCGTTAGTAATGTTGCATCGTCCTCCTCCTGAGATACTAAGTTTCTTCCCGACTTTTTTATTCTTCTCAAAAAGCAGCACCTTGCATCCACGCTCAGCTGCCCGACCAGCCGCCATTAGGCCAGCTGCTCCTCCCCCTATTACAATGACGTCAAAGTGACGTGAAGTATCCATAGAGCGAAACTATAGCCTAATTTAGGGATTTAGTCTCACCCTATCTTTATAATAGGCCTTCAAGTGCACTCGTATAACTACGAATAAAAGCAGGGATGATAAATAATAATGCAACAAGTGGTAGGACCACCATGGCAATAGTTACCCACATAGTTATTTGAAAGTATTTTCTAGTTTTCTCAACCGATACATACACTGCATCAATCTTAGTTTCCAATTCCGAAAGCTTAGTTTGAATATTTGGTTCCATATACGATAATTATAGCAGGATCATTCTAGTTCTACTCTGTGGCCTTAGCCTTAATAAGAGCAAGTTTATCCTCCTTACTCCAACTTTTAATTTCGGCTTCACGCTTTGAAGCCAAAGAACGATTTGGTTGTTCTTCTGTGTATACAAACTTAACCACTTCCCGAGAGCGGGTATAGTGGCCACCTTTCCCATTTTTATGTGCTTCAAAGCGTCGCTCGAGATTGTTTGTAATGCCGGTATATAAAGACCCATCTCCACACAGAAGTATATAGACAAAATACCTCGCTTTCTCCGACAGGCGACTATTGGCAGTCTTTTTCTTACTGGTTACCACGATTCTTTCCTCCTCGCTCCATTCGAGACGCCACTCGTCGTGGCTCCTGTTGAATATCAGAATGCTTAGTTGAACGAACCTCTCCAGATTCTTGATGTTTTTTGCTCATAATTTTATTGATTCAGTTTAATTATAGCAGGAGTTTAAGCTAAAGGTAGCTTTCAAATTCTTCGACAGCCTCCTGTAAAACTTCTCTCTCCTCGTCATCAATACGTCCCTTATGTAGCTTTAAAAGCACAGCATGAATTTCCTCAGGGCGGTATCCCTTAGCTTTAAGTCGCTCGGCTTCCTTGAGCACCAAATTATCCATCGGAGTACTTTCCTTTAAAGCGGTGGTAAACATTTTTACGAAAGGGTGAGTCATGTGACGAGTGTTTACCTCCTTATTTTGCTGCCCGACAGGGACTCGAACCCCGATATCCACGACCAAAACGTGGCGTCCTACCATTAGACGATCAGGCAATGTTTAAATTTTGCGTTGCGATTATAGCATAAATCCACCCCATAATGCGACGGTTTAATTTCGTACTTTTTTTAACACGTACAGACACAAGACCAATATATGAACTATTGACTTTTTTACGAATTGTTTGTGGATTGTGCTTTTTATATACAGTTTTTCTAAACATTGAAACAGGACACCCTAATTCCTTAGACCACAATCTTTTTATACTTGCCTCTCGAGATTTATGGTTAATATGTAAATATAATCTTAGGGTCATATCATTTTCTGATACAGCGAGAAATTTATTTAACCACCTAATAAACAACCTCAACATTGCTGGGTCTGAATTACCAAAATCAATCAATACGCCGGGCTTATCTGCATTTTTCTTAGCTCCTTCAGCCCAATATAATGCTATTCCTATAAAAAATAATTCCCTATCTGAGATTTTATTAATATCTTTTTTACAAAGCAAGTTAATCTCCTCGGTTTGTTCTAACCTCATTTCTTTACGACGAACACCGCCACGTAATTGTGCTGCTCGTTTTTTGGCGGTAAATTTTTGCTGTTGAGGTGCTGACAAGCTAACAGTACGCAACCATAGGGAAAGCGTAGATTTTGCCACAGGAACCACCTGCAAGATTTCATTATATGTTTTACCTTGTTTGCGCAGCTTTATTGCTAATTCCTTCTCTACTTGTTTAAGAGTCATCGAACTTAGTATATCAGGTACAGAATGTGAAACCTACCTTCTTAATACACAGGCAATACTAGGACATGAATTTTATCTACTTAAGTCTCGGATGCTTGGACTCGTAGGAAGCTTTGATAAAGGCGGTAAAAATAGGGTGCGGAGATAATGGTCTCGCGTGGAATTCAGGATGAAACTGCACCGCCACAAAAAACGGATGTGTCTCAGTCGGGAGCTCAGCAATTTCCATCAAGCGACCATCGGGTGACTTACCAGAAAAGAGCAGACCTTCTTTTTCCAAATCTTCAACATACTGAGGATTTACCTCGTAACGATGACGATGACGTTCAGAAATTGTAATACCCTTTCCTCGTCTTGCACCGTAGGCTTGTGCTGCAATTGAGCCTGCCAGAAGTTCGGCTGGATACTCACCAAGACGCATTGTGCCACCCATATCACTCTTAGCTATCTTCTCCTTCTGCTCAAGCATCACATCAACAACTAGATGTTTAGCATTTGGTTTTATTTCTGCCGTACTGACGTCAGTTAGTTTTAGTTTGTTCTTGGCGTACTCCACAATGGCCAACTGCATGCCATAGCAAATACCAAAATATGGAATCTTGTTCTTTCGGACAAATTCGATAACGTTTAACTTCCCTTCAATGCCAGTCGTGCCAAAGCCACCTGGAATTAACACGCCATCAAAGTCTTTCAGTTTCTTTAAGTTCTTCTTATCAGAGAAATCAAGTGAAGAAAGATAATGAATCTCAGGCTTCAGGTTGAGGTGATAGGTAGAGTACTTAATTGCCTCTAACACTGACAGATAGACGTCAGATAATAAGAAGTCGCCAGAGTTGAAATACTTTCCAACCACCGCAATCTTCACGATATCCTTGCCGTTTTTAGAGCGAGCCACAAATTTCTTCCAATCTCGCAAATCTGATTTGGTCTTCTTGGTAATTCCCAGAGTATCACAAATCTTTTGAGAGAGATTATCTGCCTCAAAATTGAGCGGGACATCATAAATACTTGAAACGTCAGGTGCTGAAATAACATGGTCCGCCCGCACGTTACAAAATCGTGCAATCTTTTCCTTCCGCTTTTCATCTACCGCCACCGGTCCACGTGCCACAATAAAGTCGGCAAACACTCCAGCACTGTTTAAAGTACGGGCAGCCGTTTGGGTAGGCTTGGTCTTCATCTCCCCAATCGAACCTGGTACTGGTAGGTATGAGACCATAACGACAGCGATATCGTCTGGTGTCTCACTCTTCATCATTCGGACTGCCTCTAGAAAGAGAATGTTTTGGTATTCACCAACCGTTCCACCAATCTCGACAAGAGTTACGTCAGCATCAGCGTGCAGAGCCGCTTTCTTTATACGTTCAATCACCTCCATAGGAATATGAGGAACGACCTCCACATTCTTTCCACCATATTCTAAGTTTCTCTCTTTCTTTATAACTGACTGGTAAACACTACCGGTTGTCATGTAGTTTATGTCGGGAATATCTTGATTGAGGAAACGTTCGTAGTTACCCATATCCTGGTCGGTCTCCAAGCCGTTTTGTAGCACAAACACTTCTCCGTGTTCAGTTGGATTCATTGTTCCAGCATCAACGTTGATGTACGGGTCAATCTTAAGAGCGGTAACCTTAAGTCCACGACCCTTTAAAATAGCGGCGATAGAAGACGCCGCTACCCCTTTCCCTACCCCGCTCATGACTCCGCCGACAACAAAGATGTATTTATGTGTTTTTGTCTTTGTTTTGTTTTTTATTTTTGCCATTTCGTAGTTGCTATCTTCTCAGTTTCAAATTTAAAAAGTTTCAAAATGAGATGAAGTTGTGTTGTCTGCAGGGAGGATGGTGAGGGAAATGTACCCGAATGTACATTGACTGAATCGTCCAACTGAAGACAATACAAATTCGCTCATTTTGGAAGTTTAAACTCGCAGATATCGTGATACTGCGAGTGCACTAGACACTAATCCCATCACAATACCGGAACCAACAATCACAAGGAAGACGTATCCGAAGTTACTAATAAAATAACTTAATATATTAAACTGGAAGAAACTCTCTGTACCAGGGCCAAGCCAGATTAAGATTGGGTACATGATTAGTAGTGAAACCACTCCAGACACTAAGCCGTAAAGAATTCCTTGGAGCATAAAAGGACCACGAATGAAGGTGTTGGAAGCACCCACCAAACGCATCACTGATATTTCTTCACGAGAGGTGTATATAGCCAGACGGATTGTGTTAAAGGTAATAGCAACTGATGCCACGATAAGTACCAACATCGCAATAATACTGGCTCGCTCTACCACGTTAATAATCGAGGAAAGCTTCTCAATTGCTTCGCGGTTTTTAACAAAATTAACTCGATCGATAACAGGCGCTTGTGGAGATTCAGCAGATTGTTGCTCTTCTAGGAAGAGGGCAATGCCTTCGTACTGTCCAGTATTGTTAGCACGAATAGCTAGAGATGCCCCTAGTGGATTGTCTCCCAACTCTTCGAGAGCTTGGATAGTGAGTTCGTCACCACTGTGGCGCTCACGAAACTCCGCCAAAGCCTGCTCACGAGATGTGTATGTTACTTCAGCCACTTCAGGTAGTGCCTCAAGTCTAGTCTGAAGAGCCTCTATATCTGACTCTGGTGCTTCAACTGTGAAATATACGTTGATATCTACCTTGCTTTCTATCTGGGCTAGTGAGGCACCTAGAATTTGGTCAATCATCATAATGCTACCAATCACAAAGAGAGCGACAGTCATGACAAACACTGAAGACAGTGACACGAAAGCATTTCGCCAAAATCCCACTCCGCCTGCTCTTATGATTCGTTTAAACGCTACCCACATAAAGATTTAAATTTAAATACCAAAATGAAATTATAAGACGTACTTCCCACTAGCATCATCGCGCACTATTTTGCCACTATCCATAGTGAGAACACGGCGACCCAACTCATCAATAACACCCTTATTGTGGGTGGTCATAATAACAGTTGTACCAAGATCGTTAATCTTCTTTAGAATCTGCACTACTTCATAAGTAGCGATAGGGTCCAAGTTACCAGTCGGCTCATCTGCAATGATGATGTCTGGCTGATTCACAATAGCGCGAGCGATTGCGACTCTTTGTTTTTCACCCCCAGAGAGTTCGTGAGGAAAGTTAAATATTTTGTCTTCTAGATCAACTAACGCCAAAGCCTGCGGAACGTTTTCTGCAATCTCTTCGTCGGTGCGACCATTTGCTTCCATGGCGAAAGCGATGTTTTCAAACGCTGTTTTATGAGGAAGAAGTTTGAAGTCTTGAAAGACCGTACCAATTTTTCGTCGAAATTTAGGCAGCTTACCACGAGGAATTTTGTGAATATCTATTGATTCATAAAAGACCGTTCCTTCTGACGGTTTATCCTCTGCAATCAGTAGTTTGAGGAGGGTAGATTTACCAGCGCCGGAGTGTCCGACGATAGAAACGAATTCGTGTGGCGCAACTTGAAAAGTAATATCTTCTATAGCTACCGAATTGCCCCCGCTGTACCATTTGGAAACTTTATCGAAGTAAATCATAAATATATAGCCTTACTATTGTAGTCCACAAAACACGAAATACAAAACCTTAAAATTCCCCAACTATCTTTAGTATTACTAGCTGTGTCACAAGTATTCTGTTCCGCTTGCGGCAGAATACTTGTGACTATTAAATATGAGTCGGTGGTGACCGATACTGTAGCTAGCAAAAACGCCAGGTCCAACTGACTCAATGTCTGACAGCAGTCAGACATTGAGTCAGTTGGCGTTTTTACAGCTCACGCCCTGCGTCTATGAATTCCTGTATATTGCCACTCATAACCGCTTCAATATTACGAACCTCTACACCTGTGCGGTGGTCCTTAACCATCTGATAAGGATGAAGTACGTAAGAGCGAATCTGGCTACCCCACTCAATTTTCACCGTTTTCTCTACCGACAAACCTTTGAGCTCTCTTTCCTTTTGCTCCTCAAGAAAAGCAAATACTTTTCCTGAAAGAAGAGCCAGTGCTTTGTCACGATTTTGCTGTTGACTGCGCTCAGATGAGGTGTGGACAGAAAGACCAGTTGGTTTATGTGTGGCTCGCACAGCCGTCTCACGCTTATTTACATTTTGTCCGCCAGCTCCCCCACTACGAGCAAACGTAATTTCGACCTCATCATCATTTAAAGCAATTTCTTCTGAAGCTTCTACCGCCGGAGACACCTCTACCAGAGTGAAAGAAGTTTGTCTTTTATCATTAGCATTAAAAGGAGAGATGCGTACCAAACGATGCACTCCACTTTCTCGTTTTAGAGTACCGTATGCATCCTTACCAACTATTTCAAAAACAACGTTTCGATAACCACCGTGATTGTTAGCATTTTGATCAAGCATCATGACTTGCCAGCCACGGGTTTCAGCATAACGTTGATACATCTCGAGTAGTATCCGAGCAAAATCTTCTGCATCATCCCCACCTGCCCCAGCGACGATGGTAAATACAGCTCCTAACCTGTCGTACTTCCCCTTACCCTCTGCTTCGTCTTTAAGAAGCTGAAGTTCTTTTATCTGCGCCTGTGCTTCTTTTGGGTCATTCCAAAAGTCAGCTCGAGTCATTTCGAGTTCTATCTCAGCAATTCTCTTTGCTACTTTAGACTTATCGTGAAGGGTCATAATTAGATTGACGGAGAGTACTGACGACCCATAGGTAGTGGTTCGGGTGTGACGGCCATAAGCCATTTAGAACATGTACCTAGCTCATCACATGTCCAACGCTTTTCAAATTCTGTGCGAGACAGACGAGTCTCTGGACCGTGCCATGGGTCATTTAAGAGCACTTCATTATCAGACAGACCGACAACTACTGCGTAATGGTCTTCGTTATATTCTTTCTCTAGATAGCGGATGATACTTGGGGCTCTAAATGTAGTCAACAAGTAGGAAATTTCTCCGAGAGTTGCTTCGTTGTTCATATATACATAGAAATCATTTTGGCGAGCGACATCTAACATATGCTGTATTGAAGTCCCTTTATCTAAAGTTGTCTTTAACTGTTCAGACAAGGTCATTTCAGACTGGCGCATTCCGTAATATGCCAAAACCATCTGCAGAGCGGTGGGGCCACAGGTATATATTGTGTCTTGTTTGAAATATGGAACTTGAAGGCTACGCATAGAGATATTATACCAGCAATGCTTGATGTGCCTGGAGCTGACTTATAGCAAAACCGCCCATTGTGGGCGGTTTTGATATTTATGAGCCATCTCCCAGGATTGGTGTCAGGTTTCTAAACTCACTCCGTTCGTTAAGAACCTCCTACCCGGGCTCGCCCGTTTTGGCATTAGGAATAGCCAAAACATGGCTCCGCCTTTCAATCCTGGACGCAAGCAAAGCAGTTTGCTTGCTGAGATGACCCAAAATAAAAAGCCGCTTACGCGGACTTTTTTATTTTGAGCCATCTCCCAGGATTGAACTGGGGACCTCATCCTTCGCTTACACCTCAATTTTCTAGTAGTGATATATGAGGACTAGACTGTATCTTACGCATACCTTACAGCTTAGCGTCCCTTGTCAGTCGTTCGGGCCTCTAAAACATAATGTTAGAGATGCCACGGTCTTAACCACACTCTGGTCTTTAACCGTTATTCGGGCTTCAAATGGCTGTTTCCAAACCATCGGGCAAAAGTCTTGCGACTTACCATGGATGCGCTCTACCAACTGAGCTAAGATGGCAATCGGATTTCTCCGTTTGCGTGCAAAGCATAGCAAAATACTAGGCAAACGCAAATAGATAATTTAACTTCCAACTAAAAAAGCACGGGTCATTCCCGTGCTTTTTTAGTTGGAGTAGTATCTAGTCAGAAATAGAAACTGTTTCAACAACCTCAATTCTTTTAACCTCTACACCAACCTCTGACATCTGTCCTTGTACACGTGCTGGCATAGTCTCTTTTAGAAGATTGTCATCACAACCTACAGTATCGCCCTCTGCATTCACACAGACAGTCTCAGCATCCATAAAGAGTGGTACAGCGTGCCCCAGTACTCCCGCTTCTTCATAGACCAAGTGCCAGTAGTTGGAATCAAGCGGAGCTGGAACTTGCTTCAAAAGGAAACCAGACTTGTCGAAAGAAAACTCTCCTTGTGGACCAGTCTCAGCATTACCACAAGTGATGTTTGTGATCTGCCACAAACCGTTCTTGGCCACCATATCTACTATGGCCTGACCGGCCTGACCTTTGGTTGTTGACATTACCAGTATCTGAGCTGCCTCTTCTTGCTGATAGACGGGTAAAGTACGAAGACCACCCGGCACACCAACCTGACAAAGTACTGGATCAGTAGTTTCATCAGTTAGCTGACCTTCCTGTGCCTTAAGCTTTTCTTTAAGCTCTGCACCTACCTGTTCGTAATCCAGTAGACCTTGAACAAAGGGTTCATTAGGACCAGTATTTTTTGCAAGTAACCAATCTTCGTAAAAGCCTAGAGTAACGTTTATTGGATCTCCGGCCACACCTTTCCAAGGTTCTGGAAACAAACTACGCCCTCCTGAAGTAGCCCAAACAATTAAACCAATAATAAGTAAAACACCCGCAACCAGCAATACCGGCAACAATTTGCTACGATCAAAATATCTACTCATAAACATATCCAATTATGATATCACACTCTTTTTATTAACAATATAGAGAAGCATTATACCAACAATCGCCCCACCAAAGTTAAATATTAGGTCTAACATGGCGTTTTCGTAACCCCCTACTCCGTGTCGTTCCAAGTTCATAGCTATTAAAAATTCCATTATTTCATTCATTGCCGACACGCCCATTGAGGCCATCACAGCTAAAAGAATTAATATCCACGCTGGTCCTGTTGCTCGCAATGTATTGGTGAGGACATGCAGAAAAACTATGGACATAACGCCGTAGAGGTAACCATGTACTACTTGATCATATTTCAAAATATAAAACTCACCACCTAAATCAAGAAAAGGATAAATGTGATATGCAAATAAGACTCCGTCTGAGGTTTGTACTGACCCGCCCAGAATGTGCATAAGTCCCCAAATACTTATTAACCACAATATATAGGACGGAAACTTTGTTATATGCAGTGTACCGAACAGTAGCACGAAGGCTGCCACGATAACTCCGACATAAATTACAAACTCTAGATTAGAATCTTGGAGAAAGTACGCACCACCGATAAGTAAATATAAGGCTATAAAACCTAAAACAAAACGATGCTCTCTGAGTTGCATATGTGCTAAGAAATTATACTAACCACCTCACGTGCAAAGGTGAGAACAAGGTTGAGTCCAGTAATCATAAAGTCCACAAACAACTCCAGTAGCTTGAGCAAGAAGTTGAGGAAAGTTTTAATGATGGCAATAAGGCTGTCCATGGATAAATTTTATCATATGTCTACTCCGATATTGTGGTGCTCTCACAATAAAGCCTTAGTGCGTACGCACTAAGGCTTTATTGTCTTTTGCGCGGTCGACCGGACTCGAACCGGCGATCTTCTCCGTGACAGGGAGATGTGTTAACCAGCTACACCACGACCGCACGCTTTTCTTTAAATTGTTCAAATCGAAGCTTCTTCCGCTTCAAGAATAGCTTCGGGCCATCATTATACATAATTTCAGCCAATTTCAAAGCATCATTGACGCTTAGTTGTAATCGTGAAAAATTGGCTGACTTAGAACTATAAATACATCCGCCCTTTATTCCAACCTGTCGCAACAACAAATGTAGTCCTATTAGAAATGCACGACTGCCACTGGTGAAAGAAACCTGAATGACTCGTGTGGGTGTGGCTCGTTTATTATTGATTGTACCAACCCAAACATTCCCATCACCATCAAAGTAACCACGCACGAAGTCACCAATAAGGTGATGAGGAACCGTAGGAGCAGTCATACGCGATGCCTTATTGCCAGAAAAACCCAGACCTAACAAATCTTCATACATCAACTTACTACCGACCTGAAAACGATATACACTTCCTGTAGAAGAGGACCGTTTGGACAACTTGTGATTTGATTCCATAACTTCTTGCATTTTTACTAGAATCTCTCTATCTGCACCATAAAAAGCAAAGTAGTGGCCACCTCGCGCTGATTTCACCATATTGCCATCTGCTGCAAAAAATCCGAGAACATAGGCCATTTCCGAAGTCCACTCTTTGAAGAAATTTTGATTCACTTTCTTTTGAACCGACATCTATACAATGATACACGAATGACAGTATATTGCACTAAACCTATCCCCAGAACCACTTTTACACAAACCTTCAAGTATTTATTTTGCGCTCGGTGATTTTGTGTCGATGGGAGGGAATGATCCTCCGACCTCGGCTTTATGAGTGCCGCGCTCTAACCAACTGAGCTACATCGACGTGTCAAGAGAATAGCATTAGACAACCCCTTGTTCAACCCATAAAACAAAAAGCTACGCACAGCGTAGCTTTTTGTTTCTTGTTGCGGGGCCTGGAATTGAACCAGGGTCTGGAGGTTCTGTTATTCGCTCACTTTCACGAGTGCATGGACTATCCCATATTCCTGGATTTAAATATCCTTAGGAATTCTCCATTATAGTCTCTGAACCTTCCGTCTGCTTTCGCAGAGGGCTTGGCTGCCGATTGCCGAATCTTTACTTTTTTAAAGCGTTCACACTCACCCTCTCAGGTCATGTTGTAGCAAGTAAAGCTCTAACGGTATTCCAGCAATTTAGAAGATTTTTCCATACCGCATTACTGCGATAGGTCACAGTTTCCTATGAGCCTCCCGAGGTACCACTCCTCTACCCCGCTGTGTGCTGAAAGATTGTACCACTTACTACCTAAAAGTCCAGCATTATCTCTTTGTTTAAGAAGCCTAAAATTTAGACGATTTCGAGGCACGCGAGGAAAATGGCGCGAGCCGTATATGGACATACGGTAAGTGACATTTTCCGAAGCGTAACAAAGAAAGCGACAAATTTGGGCTTCTTGGTTAGATAAAGTCGAACTCGTCAAAAACCATCTTATACTCCGCCACAGTCTGTCTTGCCTCCTTTTGACTCAAATTGAAGTCTGCGCCTTCGTGCGCAATTTTATTTCGTACATTATGAGCACGCCACGCTTGATTAATAGTAGTGAATGAAGCTGGAGAGGCACTTTTCAATTTCTCTCCAATCGTAGTACCAGCGTACCCAAGAGTATTTAAAAGTTCGTCCAGGATTATGTCGGCTTCAATAATAGCGAGCTTCCAATCATTGGGCCTTTCACTGTCACTGTGAACAAGTACATCCTGCCAACGCAAATTTTTCACATCTTTTTTGTGTATTTTTGCAAAAGCCTCTTCCTGTCTCTTTAATATTTCCGCAAACACTTCACCTAGCTGATTGTGTCGGATGTACGCATAGATGATGCCAAAAATAAGTAAGAATGAAACAAGCCAAGACAGTACAACAAACACACTCCACCAGCTTGAAAGCCAGGCAAACACTGCACCTGGTGACCAACTTGAAATTGCCCCTCCACCTGCACCACCGCTCCCTGCTCCCCCGCCACCAAACAAGAAAACAAAGACGTAATCTATGAACGCAAAAAAATCGAGTGAATATTCGTTAAATATTATATCGTTATCGTCTCGCACAAATAAGTAGCTATTAGCATGAAGTTAAAATCAAGCTATCCAGCTTCTAAATTCTATCACAAGAAGCTCTTAGAAAATCAACACAACACCGAGTACCCTAACTAGGGATTTGCATAACAACCCGAACCAGTCCAAGAGCCAGTCCCAGGATTAATTGGCCCTTCATAAGTAGCACCGCTTGAACCTGCGCAAAAATACCCTGCCGTTACTCGTGCCATCACGGAAAAGTTTCTTGCGTTATCCACCTGTACGCCTGTATAAAATTCATTCGTACTATCAAGTGCAAGATCAAGTATGCTTTGGCACATTTCGGTCGCCTGGGTACCATAGCTTCCTCCATAGTTTCTCGAGGCACAAGTGGCGTTTGTACCGGCCCAGCCCCTGTTTAAATTTGCATAGGAACCAGTATCGCTATATTCTAAAGCCATTAGTCTAGCAAACTGAATAACCTGTGCCTTAATAGCATTATCGTTTGCTTTTGTCCTAGCACTATTGAGACTAGCCATCACAACACTTGCCAACACACCGATAATGGCGATTACTACTAGGAGTTCTATAAGAGTGAAGCCTGACGAGTGTCGAAGTGTATTCGGACGCAACATATGGCCAAATCATAGCATATTCAACATCATCCCAGCGGATTGTGGAAATTGTGCAGTTAGGAGTTACTAGTTGGAACCCATCTACTTTTTTGAGTCGTACACCTTCTTCCCAATATCAAACAGTCTCTCCTCACCATTATGTGGCGCAATGTATTGCACTCCGACCGGTAACATCTTGCCTTCTCTGTCCACCTCTCCCATTGGCAGACTCATAGCCGGCACACCAGTTAGGTTCACTGGTACGGTAAAGATATCTTGGCGATACATTGATAGAGGATCTTCTTTTTCTCCAAGCTTGAAAGCTGGGGTTGGTGCGGTTGGAGTAATAACTAAATCAACATTAGAGAAGACTTTGGAAAGCTCCTCACGCATCAAGGTACGTACCGCTTCGGCCTTACCATAATAGGCGTCATAGTAACCGGAAGAAAGTACATAGGTACCGAGTAGTATGCGACGCTTGGCCTCAGCACCAAAACCTTGGGCGCGTGACTCTAGATATGTATCTAGGAGGTCTTCTCCTTCTTTGCGTACCCCGTAACGAATACCGTCATAACGAGCAAGATTAGAAGAGACCTCAGCCGGCATGACGATGTAATAGGCGGCGAGTCCGGCCTCGAAGAGTGGTAATTCGATATCGACGATTTTATGTCCGTCTTTCTTTAAAGATTCAAGATGGGCTTCAAAACGCTCCATCACATCCGCATCAATACCATCTTTCAAAAAGGACCTTGGTACACCGATAGTATAGGTTTCCTTCACAGGCACCTCTGGATAGGTGTCTGGTGCAATAGTAGTCATGTCATTTTCGTCCTGTCCCTTCATGATATTCAAGATTACTTCTGCGTCGGCCACAGAGTTTGTGAGTACGCCCGCTTGATCAAGCGAGGAACCCATGGCCATTAGGCCAAAACGAGACACAGCGCCATATGTTGGTTTTATTCCCACGAGCCCACAATAACTAGCAGGTTGACGGATAGAGCCACCTGTGTCGGTACCAATCGCAATCGGTACCGCACCCATTGCCACCGCTGCAGCTGAACCTCCACTAGAGCCACCTGGTACTCGGCTCGTGTCATGAGGATTCTTGGTTGGTCCAAAGGCAGAGGTTTCAGTTGAGCCCCCCATCGCAAACTCATCAAGGTTTGTACTGCCCACAATCACGGCACCAGCATCCTTTAACTTCTTAATGATAGTCGCATCATATGAAGCAATATAATTTTCCAAAATCTTTGACGCTCCAGTCGCTTTCTTTCCTTTGACTAAAATATTATTTTTGACCGCAATCGGCACACCTAAGAGTGGCTTTGACTCGTAATCCTTTTTACTAAATGTTTCTGTTGCACTCTCGGCCACTGCTTTTGCGTCGTCGTATACATCTAAAAAGGCGTGGATTTCTTTATCCTTTTCATTTATCACTTTCATTGTGTCAGCCAAGGCTCCGACCGGAGTCTCGCTACCTTCAATGAACTGCTGTCTTAGCTGTGTAATAGTCTTCATAATTATGAGTCGGGATTAAGAATCTTTTTAACCTTGAGGTAATCACCGACTTTTTCTGGAAATGATGACACTAAAGCTTCCCTGTCCTCTTTTGATTTCTCCACCACCACGTCCTCACGCATCACATTTTTAACAACCCCAGGGACTTTCTCTAATTCCAAGTCTGATACAATCCGGTCAACCGCACCAACATACTCCAAAATAGATTCTATTTCAGTCTGAAATTTAGTTACCTCCTCATCACTCATCTTCACACGAGAGAGGTTGCTTAGTTGTAGTATGTCCTCCTTAGTCATCTGGTAGAAATTATTGCTTATATTCGCTCGCGTCTGCTGGGCCAGTTAGTGGCATCATAGCATCAGCGCACCATTTTTAAAAACTCGTCTTCACCAAGAACTGTAACACCAAGCTCGCGAGCCGCCCGCGCCTTGCTCCCAGCCTCATCTCCCATCACTACAAAATCGGTCTTCTTTGAAACGCTACTGGATATGTGGGCGCCAGCTACCCGGGCGATAGCTTTAGCCTCGTCACGAGAAAGTGTCGAAAGCGCTCCGGTAAAGACTACAGTTTTACCAGCCAAGGCAGTATTTGTACTTTTTTGCTTAACTGGATTTTGAATAGTTAAGTGTGGTAATAGTTCCGAAAGGAGTTCCAGATTTTTCTCATCATGCATCCATGACACTAGTGACTCTGCCACCACCTCTCCTACACCATGAATAGCAGCTAGTTCATCTACACTTACCGTTTTTACTTTATCGAGAGAACCACAATAGTCTGCCACCAAGCGAGCGGTCTCCTCTCCGATATTTGGTATTGAGAGAGCTACTAGTAGTCGATAGAGCTCTACTTCGCTGGCGGCCAGAGTGGCATCTATAACATTTTGGGCTGCTTTATTCTTAAACCCTGGCAAACCTTCTAAGTCACCGACCTTTAGGGTAAACAAGTCAGCTGGTGTTTTGATGAGACCTTCATCAAGTAACAAATCTAAAATACGCGGACCAACTCCATCTATATTAAGAGCAGTTTTTGAAGCAAAGTGATAGAGACGACGACGATAAATAAAGTCTGAGTCAAGTGTGACACAACGATACGCTGCCTCACCCGGAATACGTTCTATACTGCCGTCCCCACCACATCCTTCGACCTTTTTTGGAAACCGATAAGGCTTTGCACTAGCTGGTCGTAACTCAGTGACCACTGAAACTATCTCGGGAATAACGTCTCCGGCTTTTTGTAGTATCACAGTGTCACCAATTCGCACGTCCAGACGCTTGATTTGGTCTTCGTTATGGAGAGTTGCCCTAGACACCACACTACCAGCAATGCGAGTCGGATTAAGGTGAGCTACAGGAGTCACAACGCCGGTTCGTCCCACCTGAAGCACAATATCAAGGATGATTGTGGTGGACTGTTCGGCCGGAAATTTGAAAGCCGTAGCAAAACGCGGTGCCTTGGCGGTGTAGCCAAGTCTCCTCTGGAGAGAGAGGTCGTTAACCTTCACTACAATACCGTCAACATTGTATGGGAGAGTGTCACGCTTACCTTTCCATTTTTCATAGTATTTTATAACGTCAGAAATACTGTGCGCTAAGAACGTATGTTCACCGACTTTAAAGCCTAGCTTTTTAAGCAAAAGAATTTCCTCTTCCTGAGTAGTGGGTTGTTTTAAATTTGTATCATTTACTTCAATGCTGTCGAGATCATAAACAATAATAGATAACCGACGGCTGGCAGTAACGGCAGGGTCAAGTTGACGCAGGCTCCCAGCCGCCGCGTTGCGAGGATTAGCAAATAGCGGCTGTTCGAGTTTCTCCCTTTCTTTATTAATACGTTTGAACTCGGTTTCGGATAACCAGACCTCTCCCACACAAGTAAGGTCAACTGGTAGAGTCAGTGTCTCAGGAATATCTTCGATCGTACGAGCCGTATGAGTAACATCTTCGCCAATCACACCATTGCCACGAGTGGCAGCACGGACAAGTTTTCCAACTTCGTATGTTAGCACCACCTTTAGACCATCCAGTTTATGGCCAACATCATAAGTGAGTGCGTCAGTAATATCTTCTTCACGCAGACGTCTTTTAATCTGCTTTTCCCAATCTTTCAATTCCTCCAAATCAAAGACGTTATTGAGTGACCACTGACGCACTTTGTGGGTAACTTTGGAGAAGGCTTCGCTTGGTGCTCCTCCTACCTGATTAGCAATCGACACCTCCTCTTCACCCACGCCCTCAAGCTCACGCAATTCACGCACCAGTGAGTCATAGGCTTCATCACTAATCTCAGGCGCATCCTCTTCGTGATAGCGCTTTTGGTGGTAGACTACGAGCTCGCGTAGCTTCTCTATTCTGTCTTGCATCTTGGCCATAATATCGTTCATTCTAGCGCTATTCATACACAAGCGCCACCTTAAATTAGATACCAAGAATGGACCGATGAAAATACAGTCTAAGCCTTAAAACTGGATGGATGGCGAGGAGCCTAGGTGAGTAGGATGCGAGTGGGACGTATTGTCCAGCGAGCAGTCTACTCACCGTAGCGACAAAGCTAGCCGCCAGTTTTAAGGCTTAGTACTCGATGGTGATTTCACGTTGGATAGTGAAGATTGAATCCAACTGATCACAAGGTCGGTTATACCCTCTCGCAAACACCACAGTGCAGATTGTTCCCGCTGTGCACTCGACTGTTCCCAATCCTTCGTTGGTCAAATTATAGGTAAGATCTTCTGTGGCTTCGCGCAAGTCAGCAATATAAAGACTTGGTTCAGCACACTGTGCACCGTTGATAGTGTATTGATATCGATAATTGTATAGAAGTCGCCCACTGTTATTGAACAGAGTCGTAGACTGTATTCCTGGTGGGTTGTTTGGAGTCACTCCAGCACAAGCTAATGACGGTGGTGACGCGCCATTTTCCTTCAAGAGTGCACTTTTGGTTGTTGGCTGAGCTCTATGAAAACGCATACATTCAAGTCCAATCTGTGCAGACTGAAATGACTTTTCGGATTCAATAGCCGTTACCGCTAGAAGATATTGTTTAGTGGTAACAAAAAGAAGCGACAAACCAATCGCCAACACCACACTGACTACCACCAGAGTAATAAGCAGAGCAAACCCTTGCTCAGTCTTTGCTGTTTGGTTTTTAAGATCCTGGTTCATAATATGTGTTATAGACATAACTTTCTAGAGTTACTTTATCAGAAGGATCGTCTCCCCAAGAAACTTCAGACTGCACTCTGGCCATTGCGTTATCTACAGTAATAGAAAGTTCACGTGTGTATGCAGTAGCAGTTCCTCCCGATGCCCGTTGCTTAAGTGGTACCCTAGCAGTTGCATGCTCACTGATAACGCAGTTACTACCACTACAACGATAAAAGCTACTGGTGGTAACTGAACCATCATCGCCTATTTCTACACCACACCGATTCGCACCTCCGACCGGACACAGTGTTGCTATTGCAGTCATGTCGTTCCAGACCTCACCCAAGATACTGTATGCACTTGCGTCTAAGGCATCGTCCTCTCGTAATTTAACAACCGCTTCAATTCCCTCCTGTGCCAAAAATACTGCCAAGGTGTTGTCTTTTGATTCATTGGCTCTCTTTAGACCAGAGTGAGCAATAGTGAGAGGTCCTACCAGTGCAATTAAGAGCACAGTAATGGCAACCAGTACCTCAACGAGAGAATATCCCCGCTTTGAAGGTTCTATTGACAGTGTGTGTTTTGATACAAAAAGTGATTTCATAAATCCAATACGCGCTTAGTAACGGTAGTCTGTATCATAAATGACGACCCTGTACTGCCAACTCCCACCACCTCTCCCTCAATAAAAATAGTTGCGTTAGGCTGAAATAGATTAGCATCATCTTCCTTGTTTGCAGTATTCGAAACATTAAAGTGCATGGCGGTTACATTAATAGTCGGGTTGGTTAGTCTCACCCATGAACCACTACCGACCTTACGTTCAATAGAACCATCAGTTGAATTGTACCTGTAGGCTATACGTCTATTGTCTGCCCCGTCGGTTAAACTCTTACCTCCCTCAATTATAGATAGGTAGGTTCCCTTATTACAATCTTGGTGAGTTGTGATGTCCCCCGTTGTTTCAGTACCACCAGAACAATAGTATGCAAAGCCAGTTCTAATCTCACGCGCCATACTATCTAAGGCAAATTGAATATTACTCACAGACTCTTGGGTATTTTGGGCTTTGGCGTTCGCATTGATTAAAACCATCAAAGCACCAACTCCCATAGTGAGCACGACTGTGAAAAGGGCCATTGATACCAGGAGTTCAATTAATGAAAAGCCTCTATTGGATTCTTGTGTCGCTGCACGTTTCTGCACAGAAAATAACAAAGTGATTTTTCGCAATCTTGAATATAGAGTTTGAAAGTTAAAGCCTGTCATATTATTCAACAGTTATTTGGCCAGCAGCATTTACTCTAATTAATCGAGTACCAGTATCGTTTAAAGTGGCCACTCCGATAGCGCCATCTGAGACAGTGCCGTTATTCATCACCGCATCAAAGTTAGGTCGCTGAAACGTGACGGACAAGGCAGTTAAACTACAATTTATACCGCTACACAACTGATTAATAGTGAAACGTGAGTCTAATCTCCGTGTTTCTAACTCCTCACCAGCAGTATAGTACCCGTCCTCGTTACTATCGCGAAAAATCACATAAACACCAGGTTCTGCAGTGGCAAAATATATTCCGTAAGGGCGTCTAAACTCGCTACTGTTCCCTGTAGCTGAAAGAGAACGTGTTTGTATCTCACGAAGTTCTAGTGCAATTTGAAAGGCCTGGTTTTTTAGGAGAATTAAGTTATTAAAGGCCCCGTAGCGCAAAGTAACAATACCAGTAATTAAACCGATAATCGCGGCGGTGATTAAGACTTCCAAAAGAGAGAAACCTTTCTGAGAAACAGGCTCTAATGACACTTCGTGTCTGAACACAAAAAACCGCTTCACTTTTTTTTGTAAGTTAGACACTAGTGAATATAGTTTCAATAAGAGTGAGAACGTTGGCATTGAAAAAGTGAACTATTACAAACGCAAGAATTAGAAAGGGTGCAAACGGAACTTCACTTTTCATTTTAACACGGTGCACTGTACCAAAACCGAAGTACTTGTGCAGATTGATTCTTTGGAAAAGCATAATCAAAAGGCTGATTAAAGCACCGATCCAAAACGACCAAACAATCAATGAGAACACTCCCCCGATACCCACTAATAAGGCGAGACCCACAGCAAGCTTTGCGTCCCCTAAGCCTAGCCACCGCCCCTTAGAGAACCACCATAGCGAGAAGAAAAATAAGAAAGCGACAAAGGCCGAAAGTAGTGCATAGCCGAACCAAGTAACGTCACTCACTAACCATGACTCATAGCCCACCAGTACTAACGCCACTCCTGTCAAAGAAATTGACAACTCATCTGGAATAATCATATGGTAGAAGTCGTAGACGAGTACCACGACCAACATCGACATAAATACAGCGAGTATGAGAAAAATAACAATGTCGGAAGTGCTAAGAAAGGCTGAGATGAAGGCTATAGCGGTTAGTAACTCAACGAGTGCATAGCGATACGGGATATATGATTCACATGTTCGACAACGCCCCCTCAGAGCCACGTATGAAAATAGCGGAAATAGCTCGTACCACTTCAAAGTAGTACCACAAGAAAGACAGTGGGAACGATCATTAAGTGAGCGGTTGGTGTGGAAACGATAAATGACTACATTTAAGAAGCTACCAATAATAAGACCAAATAGTGCCACCACAAAAACAAAAAACCATTCTGACATAGACTTAAGTATACCCTCGACACCAGCACTACCGTAGTGTTGCGTGGATAAAACCAAAAGTACAAAATGGGAAGCTAGAAACAAAAACACCCCACAGAGTGGGGTGTTTTCGAAAATTCATGTTACGGACAAGCAGTGACCGCTGTATCACTCCAAGTAGCAGTGTTAATTTTTGCTACACCTGTAGAGTCTACACAGTAGTACTGTCCAGTGTTAGACATCAATCGTGCCTTCATGGCCCAAGCTGTGGCGGTACTACCACAAGCAACAAATCCAGCTCCGCCACCAGAATTGGCAGCTCCGTCATGCATTGTTCCTATACCACCAGTAGCAGTACAAACGTTTGTGTATGAACGTCCTGCATCATCATAGAAAAGTTCCGCCTGAGCTCGTGCATTGTTTAGATTTGACTTAATAGCTGCGTCCGCCCCTTTGTCTCGAGCAGAGTTCAATGAAGCTAGTACCACTGAAGCCAAAATACCAATAATGGCAATAACCACGAGGAGTTCGATAAGGGTGAAACCGCGACTTGTAGATGTTTGTTTAATCATAAAATGTAAAATAATTTCTTTAGTCTTATTTTACACCCTAAAAGGCAAAACAATTCAGAACATGTGAATAACTAATAAAGAAGAACAGCGGGCCAATGGCCCGCTGTTCTAAACTACACGCTAACTAAGTTGTTTAGGAAGCAGGACAAGAGGTATCTCCTGTAGTAATAGATGTAGTGGTAGTGATAGCCTTTCCAGTTGAGTCAACACAGTATGAGGAACTACTAGCGCTTGAAAGTGGAGCAAACGCTGCCCATCCACTACCGTCTACAGCAGAGTTACACTCACCTCCAGCTGCTGTCACACCTTGTGCAACATTGGTGTCTAGACAGACACCGTCATAATCACCATTGTCATCGTAAAACAATTCGGCTTGTGCACGAATGTTATTAAGGTTTGACTTAATAGCTGCATCCTCTCCCTTATCTCGTGCACTGTTGAGTGACGCTAATACTACTGAAGCCAAAATACCAATAATGGCAATAACTACAAGGAGTTCGATTAGGGTAAAACCTCTTTTTAATCTGTTCTTCATCATATAACTAATTATTTTATAACTTACCTGCTCCAGACATCAGCTGTGTGTCTCGAACAGGACATCCGTTTAATGGATAACTTTAATTCTATAGTTATTCTTGGCCATTTTGTTCAATGCGTGTGGATAAGACTAGTTTTCTAAACTTTTTAAATGAGATGAAGTTACGTTTGCTGGAGGGAGAGTCACGCGGGAGACGTAGATGATACTACGATGACTAAGTGACTCGACCGAAGCGAATGCAAATGCGCTCATTTAAAAAGTTTAGATTGAGGCGGTCATATTGTAGATAGGCATAAGGACGGATGCCAACAAAGTACCCACACCAACTCCCAGTAGCACAATCATCACTGGTTCAATCAAACCAATTAAGGTATCAACAGCGTTATTTACCTCGCGCACATAAAAGGTAGCCAAAGTCTTCATGATTTCTGAAAGATTTCCGGTTTCCTCTCCCACTTTCGCCATCTGTGAAAGTACACCTGGGATTTCAGGGTATTCAGCGATAGAGTCAGCAAAGGAGCGTCCACCCTTCACCTCCACCAAAGTGTTCTGAAGGATTTCTTTAAATACTGCATTGTCCACCACCTCCGCGGTCACCTCGAGGGCCTGTACCATCGAAATACCACTTTGAAGCATTGTGGCCAGGTTGTCACAAATGCGTGCAAGATAGAGTTTTTGGAAAAGGTCACCAATGTATGGAATGGTGATTTTTAACTCGTCAAAGGCTCTCTGTCCAACAGGAGTTTTCAAAAATCGCCAAAGGAACACTCCACCAATAGAAGCAAGTGCCAATATTATTCCTATATAGTCGGTAAGGACAGTCGAAATAGCTATAACGATTTTGGTATAAACAGGAAGCTCTTGTCCTGAGTCAATCAAAATCTGACTGATGCGCGGAATCACCATAGTGAGCATCAGTCCCATTACCAAAACAAATACACCAACAACGAAAGCTGGATAAACCAAGGCGTTCTTAGCCTTGGTTACTATCTGATAGGTACGGTCTAGATAATCTGCCAAATAACCAAATGATTGCTCTAGTGAACCAGACTCTTCTCCGGCTCTTATCATGTTTATATAAAAATCACTGAAGACATCTGGGTGTGCAGCTAAAGAACGTGAGATTGAACTACCAGCCTGCAAATCGTCTGCAATATCGTTCAACACCTTCTGCATCTGGGGATTCTCCGCTTCTGTGCCCAACAGACGGAATATACGAAGTGCAGATACCTGTGCATCAAAAAGAGTTGCCAGCTGGCGAGAAAGTATCACTACTTCCTTGTTTGATATACGTTGAAACCAAGTGATCTCAAAATTTAATAAGTCATCTTTCTCTTCTACTGGATCGATTGAAATCACCGTATAGCCACGTTTCTGCACAGTCGCAATGGCCGCATCAATATTAGCAGCCTCGACAGTACCTTCACGCTTAACGTTAGTTTGGTCGATGGCTTTATAGGAGAACAACATAGTTATGACTATAGTTTAAGGTGAAAAGCTGAAAGTTGAAAGGTATAAGGCTGTGTTTAACTTTGTCCGCTTGAGCAGACTATAAAGTTTTTAAATTGGAGGAAATCTATGGTGCGACTCACCTATCTTTAAACTTCCAAAATGAGATACCCAGCGAGGAGGCTAGGAAAAAATAATGCGAGATGTACCTAGATGTACATTGAGTATTATTTTTTTCGTGACGACAAAGTTAGGTGCTCATTTTTGGAAGTTTAGACTAGATGAGACGTTCGAGACCCTTAGGATTGACAGAATAAGCAAACGCATTCTCAACCGTAATCTCTCCCTTCTTAACCAAATCAACTAACGAACGGTTCATATCAATCATTCCGTGCTCGAGTCCAGTTTCAATCACTGTCTGCACTTCATGAGTACGCCGTTCACGAATCAGGTTAGAGACCGCGCTGTTATTAATTAAAAGTTCATAGGTAGGAATTAGGCCACCTTGAATACGAGGCACCAAACGCTGAGAAAAGATACCAGTAAGAGAACCAGCTAACTGTACACGAATCTGATCCTGCTGACCGGCCGGGAAACTGTCGATAATACGATCGATTGTTTGCGCAGCATTGTTGGTGTGCAAGGTGGAGAATACCAAGTGTCCAGTTTCAGCTGCTGTTACCGCAGTGGCAATAGTGGCTGGGTTACGCATTTCTCCCACTAGAATAACGTCAATGTCCTGGCGGAAAACAGCATTGAGCCCAGTCGCAAAATCGACAGTGTCTGTACCTACTTCACGCTGTTCAATTAAAGCCTGGTCGGCCGTATAAACGTACTCAATCGGATCTTCGATAGTTACGATATGGTCAGGACGACTCTTGTTGATCAGCTGAATCATTGAGGCCAATGTGGTGGACTTACCTTGACCAACCGGACCCACACAGAGAAAGAAACCTTGTGGTCTTTCGGTGAAGCTCGCGAGAATTGGTGGCAGACTTAATTCTTCTAGGGTTCTGATGTCATTGGGAATATGGCGAAGCGCAATAGCTGGAGTACCTTGTTGATGGTAAGCATTGCCACGAAAACGCACACCATCTGCTGCTGCAAAAGAGAAGTCTACTTCTCTAGTTGATGTAAAGTCAGTCTTCTTTTGGTCCGTCAGAAGAACACCACAAAAACCCATCACGTCCTCTGATGTCAAAACTGGTTTCTTCACTAGAGGTACTAATGAGCCCATTACTCTAACCGCAGGATGCGATCCCACCGACAAGTGGATGTCAGAACCTTTTTCTGAGACCACAATGTCTATTAAGTCTGTTAATTCTTTTCTGTAATCTACGTTGACCATATCAAATTTAAAAACTATTTACACAATTCCTCTACACGCTTTACCACTTCACTTGGTATAACTTCCGCTTTAATAATATAACCTATAGCCCCGGCTTCCTTCGCTGCCGACTGATCAGTTGCCTCACTCTGATTGGATAATACGATGTACTTAGTATTGGTAGATAAACCAAGCTTCTTAATCTCTGTGAGTAGATCGAGTCCGCTCATGCCTGGCATTATCATATCTAACAAAACCACATCATAATCTGCTTCCTTAATAGACCTCATCGCTTCGGTTGCATCTGTTGCGGTATCAACCTGATGACCAGATTCAATAAACTTGGTAGCGTACATATCCCGAAGGAAAGCATCATCATCTACCAGCAAGATTTTCATACAATATTATTATACAACACACCTCTGAACTCAGGCGGATAGGTGGGTATAATCAAAGAAACCGTCTACTCTTCTTCAACAAGATTAATATCTTTAGTTACGTCCTTAGTCTCTGGAGGTGCAGCCTGTTCTCCCGGTTGTATTGGCAGGGCAGTATCGTCTGGCAAGAAGTCTTTCCCTACCGCAGCCTCAGCTCCTATTTTAGTACCAAAAGTATTTACCTCCTCATAAGGTATATCTCCCTGCAGAGCTTTCAAAATAGCGTCTTCCTTCATACTCATGAAACCTTTCGCTCTAGCTACCTTATATATATCCTCTTCACTCCCCTCACGCAGAATCAAGTTTTGTATTTCTGGATCAATCTCCAACACTTCCATCACCGCCACACGACCTTTAGTACCAGCGGCACAACCTGGCACCGGTACTGGGTGATAAATATTTTCAAAAGGAGGAATGATTTTTCGGAAAGCTTCTGGCAGAGTTTCAAATTCTTTGGCAAACATCTGCTTGGTACTTTCGTCTACCGGAGTCTTCTCACCCGGCTTGCAAAGTCGCCTTGAAAGACGCTGTGCAATAGCCAACTTCAGTGTTGGTGCAATCAAATAAGGGTCCACGCCCATATCAATAAGACGTGGAATAACTCCAATAGCGTTATTGGTGTGAATAGTAGAAAGTACTAAGTGTCCAGTAAGAGCCGCCTGAATGGCTAGTTGAGCGGTTTCTTTATCACGAATTTCTCCCACTAGAATAACGTCAGGGTCTTGACGTAGTGCGGTTCGCAGACCATTTGCAAAGGTATAGCCAATCTCTGGTCGCACCTGTGACTGTGACACGCCGTCAATGTTGTACTCGATCGGGTCTTCGAGTGAGAGTACGTTCTTGGTAGCGCGATCAACCTCAGCCAACATCGAATAAAGAGTAGTAGATTTACCACTACCGGTCGGACCAGAAATCAAAATAATTCCGTAAGGCTCCTTAATCATTCTGCGAATCGTTGCAATATGATTCGGAGACATACCAGTGAGTTCCAAGGTATGAATTCCCTTTTCATTATCCAAAATACGCATCACTACCTTTTCACCATGGTTAGTAGGGAAAGTTGAAACACGGAAGTCAATTTTGCGACCATCGAAGGTTGCAGAAAATCGCCCGTCCTGAGGTTTTCGTCTTTCGTCTAGACGCATAGACGACAGAATCTTGATACGAGCCACAACGGCAGATTGCACATTGCGAGGAAGTTCAATACTGGTTTGCAAAAGACCGTCAACTCGAAAACGCACGCGAACCTTTCCATTAGTCGGTTCTATGTGAACATCAGAAGCACCCCCATCCACAGCATAACGAAGAATAGTCGCCACAATCTTGGTAACCGGAGCGTCTTCCTTAATGTGCTCGGCTGTTAGTTTTTCTCCTTCTGCTGACTCACTTTTTCTTTCTGCAATTTCTTGATCTAACTCGCCTTCTAGTGAAGTGAGCGCTTGCCCCACTTCACCAGTGAGGTTTTCATAACCAGTCAGTAATTTTTGTAAGTCTTCTTCCAGTAAGAAAATAAACTTGTAAGGAATACCATGCTTGGTACTAACAAAGTTTAAAACCTCGCGGAGGCGAAAGTCATCAGGATTATTAACTCCAACAAGTAGAGTGTCGTCCTCGAGCTTAAGCGGTACAATCTGGTAGTTTTTTGCCGCCTCCACTGGAATAAACTCCAACACGTTCTGTGGAACAGACTCGTCTTCAGTTGGAACGTGCGCAGGAATATTGTAGTAACGCGCCAGTCGTTCACGAACCACTTCTTTAGCCACTCCAGCTGATAACAGAGCCTTCTCTGGTGACATGCCTTGCTCTACTTGTTTACCGACTGCCGCAGCTATGTCGGGAGTGATAACACCTTCTTTCTGTAATTCATTTAAAAAATCCATTTTGTGGTTATTAAGATCACATA
>Ga0100403_1000202_pt1 | contig 54531 bp, 55 predicted proteins | sample CryGeymet201501t_FD_83663 | JGI IMG/M metagenome (GOLD analysis project Ga0100403, IMG submission 83663) | Groundwater microbial communities from Crystal Geyser aquifers in Utah, USA - Crystal Geyser metaG 2015-01t | ecosystem: Environmental > Aquatic > Deep subsurface > Groundwater | place...
ACATGGGCAGTGGTATAAGAAGATACAGAAGCAGCTTCTTTTATTGAAATGAGTTTTTTAGATTGCATAGAAGCTACGCTTGGAGACTTTTTGTACTTCTGACATCACTAGTAATTCTATAGTGATATCAGAATAAATCTAACAAAAAATCCCCTTGACTGGGGATATCTTTTTTACAATCAAATTTTAATTTTAGTGCCTATGTTTTACTACTTTTGGAAAGATTTAATCGAATCAAAGACCTTCTCTGCATCAAATCCGTATAAGACCATAGCTTGATTACTGTCGGCTAACACTAGACGCTTTTCTAATCCCAACACTCCAAAAAGTAACATCGATTCAACCAGCAGTATTCCTAGAAATATTGCGAAGGTACCTACCGTAGATACCCGACTTGGAGTAAATTCACTTTTTCTTGATACTGCAGGAGTTTGCTTAGGCCTTATAGGGCTTTTAACAGGCTGTAGGGCTGGAATAGTGCGCAAAACTGGCGCAGGGCGACGTATTGCTGATGCTGTCGTGCGGACACCGTTTTGTACGGATGCTATAGATAAAAGCTTATTTATAGCCACATTTGAAACTAAATCGCCCTCTGGTGAGGTAATCTTAGTCTCCTCTGTCTTGTTTAAAACAGGAAAAAGTTCCCTTTCGTCTGTTTCGTACTTTGCTGTCACTGAAGATTTTGTATGGGTAGTTGCAACTGATTGGTCCTCCACCACTTTACGCAAATGCTCTTTTGATTTTGCAGAACTGCTTCGGTATCGTCCTTTTCTATGTTCTCTAAGTGAGTCCTCATTCACATACCAACTGCGCCCAACGAGCGTGCATTTCACTTGCTCGGATCGGCAAAGTTGTCCTATATAATCCGGAGTATAACCAAAATTCTTGGCTAAAACGCTAGCTTTTACGTAGTTTTCTCCGTTAACCGAGATTTCTTCCATAACTCAATTATATAACATTAAGATCCAAACACTGCCGTAACACCACTCTATCTGTGCATAACTAAACCTATTTCAAAAACTCCTTAAAGAGGGTCAGCAAGACTGCTGGATTAGCTGAACCTTTGGTCTCCTTCATCGCCTGACCAAGCAAATACTGTATGGAGGCTTCCTTACCTGCTTTGTAGTCCTCAACTACCTGTGGATTGTTCTCGATAACAGCATCTATTACAGTCTTCAGATCATCTGCTGAAGACATCTGTAACAATCCTAGTTCTTTAGCCACTATTTGCGGATCCTTGAGGTCAAAAATCACCTGAGGGAGCAGGTCCTTAGCTACTCTTGAGCCTATTTCTCCCCTTTGTAACATCATAACCAACTTTACAAAGCCCGGAACAGCCTCGGCACTCAGATTAAGCTCATTTCGGGCAGCCAGTAAGCCTAAAACATCTGAAGTTAAGTAGTTCGCAGCAGTTCTTGCAGCTTCACCATTCACTTCACTGTCCTCTTCTGCAAATCCTTTCTCAAAGAACTCACGTAGTGCTGGATTCAGAAGTAGAGTTTCTGTCTGCATTTCCGTCAAGCCGATATCTCGGTATTTATTCCTTATATTTTCAGGCGTATCTCGGGTAGCGCTGGATAAGCTCTCTGCGTTGAATAAAGGAATCTCAGATATCATGAACTTTGGTATATCAGGATCAGGAAAATAGCGATATTCATCTGCTTTTTCCTTAGATCTTTGTGAAAACGTACGAGATTTATTTTCATCCCAACCACGAGTTTCTTGTTTTATAGGCGTATTTTTGTTTAACATCTCGGCTTGGCGAGATATCTCAAAATCGATTGCCTGAGCCATTGCCTTAAAAGAATTGAGGTTTTTGACCTCTACCTTAGTTCCAAGCTGATCTGTAGCACTAATTGATATATTGGCCTCTACTCTCATCTCACCCTTTTCCATATTGGCCTCAGATATACCTAAGGTACGTAGTAAAAGCTGGAGTTCCTTAACAAAATCAGCGGCAGTGTTAGCGTCATGAATTACGGGCTCTGTCACTAGCTCCATAAGCGGTACCCCTGCCCTGTTGAAATCAACGGCACTGTGTCCATTTGCATTAAGGTCACTATCATTTGCATTAGTATGTGAGCTACGAGCTGTATCTTCCTCTAGATGGACTCTAGTTATTTCTACTCCTGCCAACTTCCCTCCCTTAACAAAAGGATATGCATACTGACTGAGCTGGTAGGCTTTTGGTATGTCTGGATAGAAATATTGTTTTCTATCAAATTCACTAAAATCAGCAATTTCACCTCCGATTGCTTTACCTATAATTAATACCTTTTTAATAGCTTCAGAGTTAACACGCGGCAACGTACCCGGGTGTGCCAAACACACCGCACATATATTGGTGTTGGGTGAGCTTCTGTGTGGGTCGTTCTTGCATGAACAGAACATTTTACTTTTTGTGTTCAATTCGGCGTGGACCTCGATTCCAATTGTTGGTTTGTAAGTGCTCATAATTGACACTTATAGTACCTTTAGGTACTTCTGAATACAAGGGTCTTTGTGTATTTATTTGTTGCGGAGGTTTTTAGTGAGTGAATCTTGCAACAATTTGACACTTTCTGGGTCAAAAGTGGATATTACAAACACACGATTTTCAGGTATGTCAATACCATCTAATACCTCGTCTATTTTATGTTGAGAAACAAGGTCTTTTTTAGTAAATACAATCCATGTTTCCTTATCCGCTATAGTTTTGTCATAGGCAGATAACTCCTTCAAAATTGTATAATATGCTTCTTTTGGGTCTTCTTCTTCTAAGGAAACTAGGTGCAAAAGCATTTTAGTCTTAGAAATATGCTTTAAAAATTTGTGGCCTAAGCCCTTACCTTCTGAAGCACCCTCAATAAGCCCCGGAATGTCAGCCAGAACAAATCCGTACATATCTCCAAGGTGTGGCTCGAGCGTTGTAAATGGATAGTCACCTATTGCTGAGCGAGCGTTAGTCATTGCGTTAAGCAAGGTGGATTTTCCGGCGTTTGGTTTCCCTATTAACCCGACATCAACAACCAAAGCAAGTTCAATTAAGAAGTCACCCTCTTCCCCTTTTTTGCCTTTTGTAGTCTCAAGCGGAGACCTATTAACTGAAGACTTGAAGTGTTCATTTCCAAGACCACCGCGGCCACCTTCCAGTATCTTTTCAGTCTGACCTTCTTGCTCCAACTCCACGGTTCGCCCCCGTCCCAAATCTGTTATACGAGACCCGACTGGCACGTCTATATAGAGGTCTTCTGAGGCGTGCCCGTGCTGACTAAGACTACGTCCCTGTTCGCCGTCCTCCGCCTTAAACACCTTAGAACCCGTGTACTTAGAGAGTAGTGACAAATCACGAACAGCACGTACATAGACGCTTCCACCCCTCCCACCATTACCTCCAGCTGGGCCACCGTGTGGTTTAAATTTTTCTTGTCTCCAACGAGCGACACCGTCGCCACCGTCGCCAGCCTTAGCTTTTATAGTTATTTCATCTACAAACATAGTGGCGTATTAATAACACAAATTAGCTCACCTGTATATAAGTCGAGTTCACGGCGCCGCAAAATACATATCCCCATAGACCAACTAAATCTGAGACATTAATAAGTTAATATAACCATGTTGGAGGTCCGTCCCTATCTGGGGCGGGCCTTTATTCTTTTATTAAACTTATAACAATAAACAAATGTTAAATACCACTACACAAAAACTTCCAACCGCTATATTAATAGGTTTTATAATATCCGCCTTTTTTGCATCAGCGTTTGTACAAACCGCAAACGCAGAAACCACATCTGACACTACCAGCTCAAGCCTGAGTAGTGAAACAAAGGAGCAAATAAAACAACGCCTAGAAGAGGCTCGTACTCGCATTATTGAGATGCGTACACAAAATAAAGCAGAGATGGACGAGCTGCATGATCAACAAAAGCAACAGTTCGAAGAACTACGTGAAAAAAATAAGGAGCAACTAGAGGAGCTAAGAAAACAAGCACAAGAGCGAATTAAAAGACTCAAGGAAGAAGTGGGTCAGACAAGTAGTAACAGCGGACAAGGGTCTTTAAACTCTGGCTCTGGAAACACAATCAGCGAAGCCGCAAAGCTTATGCGGAATAGTGAACGCTCCGCTTTATTCAACGCAATTATTGAACGCCTCCAAGGAATTGACGCTGAGCGTGGTGATAATAACCCATTGCTAAAAGTAGCTATCGAACAGTTACAAAGATTACGTAGTCAAATGGATGACAGTGACGATGTAGAAGATGATGATGTAGAGGATGATGATGAGGACGACGAAGATGACGAGGATGAAGACGATAACGACGATGAGGATGAAGAAGATGACGAGGATAATGTTAACTAGTTAGTAACAACATTTTGTTCTACCCTTTACAAGGATGATCAACATTTTGGAAGCTACCTAAAAACCTATAGTAATAAAAACACCACACAATCTGTGTGGTGTTTTTATATTTTTAGATAGACAATAAAGCTAGTGCACTTATTGTGCAGACTTTGGTGTTCTATTCTTTACTTGCTAGCGCACTGGCGATAGATACAACAATTGAACCAAGGAGGGCTGGGATAAAACCAGTGACAGTAAAGCCTTCTATGAAGGAAGCAGCGAACCAGAAAATGAGTGCATTTAAGACCAGGGCAAAAAGACCAAAGGTTATTATAGTTAGCGGAAGCGTTAGAATAAAAAGAATCGGCCGTATGACTAAGTTTAGAAGACCTAGTATTAAGGCCGCGATAATAGCGATATAAACACTAGCTACCTCAATACCAGGAATAACGTAGGCTGAGACTAGCAAGGCCACAGCAACGATTAGTACATGTATGACAAGTTTCATATTTCAATAAGTTAATTAATACTGACCCTACTGGTCCGATGTTTTATAATTGTCCCATATTATACTACCTCCAATTAACACTTTCGCGCTAAAATCTCGCTTAATTATAAAAATTTGGTATCGTATCTCTCGCGTTCTATCACTTTTCCTTACAAGGGATATTCTCCATTGAGAGTCGCGGTTAAGCGATTATGGTTGGTTCTTTTGATAAACCCTAATGACCACACCCTCACTATCTCGCCCCACTGCAAGTTGCCGCGTCTTTCTTAGACCCGTTCACCTCTCCTAAAAAACCTTTTTTATCTAGGCATAGATATTTGCCTGAAGAGAGCTGAGTTTCGATGGCAAAGACATCGTCATCTTCGGTACAGTTAAAATTAGGCGGTAAACCGATGTCTGCACACACACCATCATAGGATGTCATTCTAGAATAATAGGTTTCCGCACTAGCCTGAAGACGAACCATATTACCTTTTAGTTGTGCATCAGTAACGTCCGATTCTTTATCAAATAACCACCAGACGAGTGCAGCGAAAGAGAACATTATGATGGCAGCAACAGTGAACTCTATCAAGATTGCTGAATTTTTATTTAATACCATGAATAAAAGTTATTTGTTACAACTATAATACCTTAATATTCCTCCTATTTAACCAAGAAACAGATGAGGAATGTGTATAGTATTCTTATCAAAACCATAACGATGTCGGTATTAAACCAAAACGCCGATGGGTCGTGCGGAGGATTTTGTTCCTTTAGTTGGTCACCAACTTCCACTCTCCACTGTCCAATAGACTCTCGGCCTTCTTGAATTTCATTTCTTTCACATCAGTTCCGTTGGTAATCTTTACCACGTCATTGCGTCCATAAGTCTTGTCACTGGTGCGAGGACCCTTCTTGTTAGTGTCACTCTTTCCTCCAGTAGCTTGGGCCGCTTTTGCTACTCGCTTCAACTCTTCCTCTTCCTTAGCAATTGCTTCAGGTTGAATGTTAGGTAGAATCTCTGCCACGCGCCTTAAGGTACTTTCTTGCATCTCTCTAAAGAGTCGTGCAGCTTCTTTGCGATATTCAATCAATGGATCCCTTTGTCCGTAGGCACGCAGAGTCACACTAGAACGTGTGTAGTTCATCACTTCTAGGTGTTCCACCCAAATGATGTCAGTCACCTGCAGGAAGAGTTTTCGGATTATTTCAGACCAAGCAGCGTCCCCAAATTCAGCTTTTTTCTTCTCTAAAATATCTGCAGTTTCTGGAAGCAAGTCTGTAACCTCAGAAAGCATTTGATTTACTTCTGCTTCGTCACCAAGGAGCAGGCGACTACGTCTTGCGTAGATGACTTGTCTTTGCTTATTTATCACATCGTCGTATGCCAAAACCTGCTTACGAGCATCAAAGTGGAAACCTTCAATACGAGTTTGAGCAGCTTCAAGTTGCTTATTAAGCATGCGATTTTCTATTGGCTGGTCCTCTGGTATCCCAAAAGAACCCATCAAACTCTTAATGCGGTCTCCACCGAAGACCCGCATTAGTGAATCTTCCATCGAAACATAAAATTGAGTTTCTCCTGGGTCTCCCTGACGGCCAGAACGACCTCGTAGCTGGTTATCGATGCGTCGTGCTTCATGACGTTCAGTACCCAGTACAAACAGTCCTCCCAAGCCCCTAACCTCTTCTGTTTCTTCAGGTGTAGCAGTAGCACCACCAAGCTTGATGTCTACTCCACGACCAGCCATGTTGGTAGCCAGTGTCACAGCACCCTTTCTTCCTGCTTCAGCAATAATCTCTCCTTCTCGCTCGTGATTCTTAGCATTTAGTATTTCGTGCTTAATGCCTTCCTTATGTAATTCGGCAGAGAGTAGTTCATTCTTATCTATTGAAGCTGAACCAATAAGAAGAGGCTGGCCGGTAGAATTTACCTCTTTTACCTTGCGAGCAATAGCAGCAAACTTGCCCTTTTCTGTCTGGAAAATAAGATCGTTCTTATCAATACGTACTACATCTTTATTGGTTGGCACCGGTACTACTTCTAGACCATACACAGTATAAAACTCTTCAGACGAAGTGAGGGCCGTACCGGTCATTCCTGAAAGTTTGTCATACATTCGGAAGTAATTCTGGTAGGTAATGGAAGCATAGGTACGACTCTCACGCTGAATCGTTACTCCTTCCTTAGCTTCGACTGCCTGATGCAGTCCATCAGACCATCTGCGACCTGGCTGAAGACGCCCAGTGAACTCATCGACTATAACTACCTCGCCATCGCGCACTACATATTCTTTATCACGAGTATAGAGAGCTTTCGCACGGACAGCAGTCTCCAAGTGGTGCACATACTTAATACCTTTATCAGTATAGATATTATCAATCCCCAACATCTTTTCTGCTTCCTCTACTCCCGCATCAGTTAAGGTAGCGCTCTTATGCTTCTCATCTACTAAATAATGTTCCTCTGGAGCCAAGCGAGAAGCTATCCGAGAAAAAGTAGTATAGAGGTCAGCACCCGTTGCAGCAGGGGCAGAGATAATTAGTGGTGTACGAGCTTCATCAATTAAGATGGAGTCTATTTCGTCCACAATTGCATACTTGTGGCCTCGTTGACGAATCTTATCAGCTTCAAATTCAATGTTGTCGCGCAAGTAATCAAATCCAAATTCACTATTGGTACCGTAAGTAACGTCAGCTAGGTACGCTTCCTTTCTGGTACAAGGACGCAAGAATTCATAATGGACCTTGAAAGAACCTTCTTGGTCACGTTGTGCATCACTTTCAGAGTGTGATTCGTCGTATAGATATGAAGCATCATGATTTATGACACCAACTGAAAGTCCGAGCGCTACATAAACTTGTCCCATCCAAACAGCGTCACGTCGTGCTAGATAATCGTTAACGGTAATAATGTGAACTCCTTCTCCAGAGAGAGCATTGAGATAAGCTGGCAGAGTACCAACCAATGTCTTTCCTTCTCCAGTACGCATCTCGGTTATCTTTCCACGATGCAGAAGTGCACCACCAATCAGTTGCACGTCATAGTGACGTAAACCCAAAGTTCTCTTAGCAGACTCACGGACCAAAGCAAAAGCCTCCGGCAAAATTGAATCAACACTCTCCCCTCCTTTGATACGGGATTTAAGGCTCTCCGTCTTTTCCTTTAACCCATCCAGGGACAACGGAGAAAGTTCAGCCTCCAGTGAATTCACCTTGTTAATCAAGGGTTTTATAGTCTTCAGCTCCTTTGCGTAGGAAGGTCCAAAAAATCGGTCTAAAATTGACATAATAAGAGGCTATATTTAGCAGAAACCAAGCATATCACAATAGGACAAGCCTTGAAACCATTCAAGGTAGTTGCAAAATAGATGATCTACAAATAGAAAACGCCACACAGTATGTGTGGCGTTTTCACAGCTAGGAGATTATCGTCGTTTCTTAGCAGCCTTCTTGGCAGTCTTCTTAGTTGCCTTCTTGGCGGTCTTCTTCTTTGCTACTTTCTTAGTAGCCTTCTTAGCAGCTTTCTTTGCAGTCTTCTTCTTTGCTACTTTCTTAGTAGCCTTCTTAGCTACCTTACGTGCCTTCTTCTTTTTTGCTGGCATGATTTGTGAAGAGAAATTTGTATTTATAAAAATCTTCGACCGCGATATTTTTTTAAAAAAGTTTTTTAGAAAAAATATCTGCTTGTTTATAATTATCACGCACAAAAAGTTTTTTAACAGCACAAAAATATTTTTTGTGTGGATAAGTTTTTTTATTTTAATTTGTAAATAAAAATAAATTATTTTCTTTTTAGAAAAGTTTGTACTCAATTTAAAAAAACAACGCATCGATTTTTTAAAAAATTGATGCGCTGTTTTTTAGTTTGTACTTTTCTCACCACCTAGTCGGCTCCATTTCTATCAAGATTTTAGTCTTCTCAAAAACTTTATCCTTCACTGTCTCAGCAAAGTTACTAATATCTGACGCTGTTGCTCCCCCATAATTAATCAATACCAGCGACTGATTTTCGTAAGTACCTACCTGCCCTGTCCTAGCACCACGCAATTCACACACCTTATCTAGTATCCAGCCTAGCGACACTTTTACTGTCCCGTCTCCGATTGGATATCCCGGCAGTCCCTCATACTGTTTTGCAAGCTCATTAAAATGAGCTGTACTAATAACTGGATTTTTAAAGAATGAGCCGGCAGTACCAAACTTTTTCCAATCTGGAAATTTTTTTGATCGAATTTCTACCACTGCGTCTCTTATCTCTAATTGTGAAGGTGTTCCTGAATGATTAGAAAAATATTCAGCCAGGTCTTTGTAATGTATTTGGGGGTTGGGTGTAGTAGATAGTGAATAGGTAACGCTGAGCACAATCAAATCTTTTCCAGCTTCTGATTTAAAAATCGAATCACGATACCCGAAGCGACAATCATCTTTAGTCATTGCGATGAACTTTTGTTCTCGCAGTGAATACACTTTTACTTCCTCAATCAAGTTCCCTACCTCTACTCCATAGGCCCCAACATTTTGTATTGGCGTGGCGCCGACAGTACCAGGAATAGCTGACAGATTCTCAAGTCCCCACCACCCTTCTTCTACAGTACGAAGTACAAAAGCATCCCATTCCTCCCCTGCTCCTGCAGTGACCAAAACTTTTTCATTCTCTACTTTATGAGTAATGTCTTTGATTTCGTTTTTAATCACAAGACCTTTAACACCACTGTCACTCACCAAAAGGTTTGAACCACCACCAAGCACACTGACTCGCAAATCATGTTCGCGCGCATACTCAGTCAACAAAGTAAGCACCTCCTCACTCGAAGCAATAGCAAAATACTCTGCTATTCCCCCTATACCAAAGGTGGTGTATGAAGCGAGGGAAACTTCTTGATCTATCTTTAAAACCGTATCCATAGAATTTTATTTATCAACATTAGTCCGATTTAGCACTAACACAATAATAGAACTCATCAGACTGGTTAGTACTTTAGCCAAAACTGCACCCAGAAGTCCGAACAAGGTAGTCAAGAAGACCAAGAAGAGCACGTCAGAGACAAACGATGCAGTGGCATAGGAAAATAGACGATTCACGGAACGCTTAGCAATGAAGCCAAGAACATATACTTGCGCTGGCAAAAAAAGCGCCGCCAAACTACTTAAATAAATGAGAGGTTGCGCTTCTAGATAGTCGCTAAATAAAATAGGTAGTAGTACATAAGCAAAGAAACATACGGACAATACTATCCCAACACTCACTAATATTGAGATATAGAACCAATTTCGTAATTGCTGACTTCTCTCGTCGTCTCGAGTCAAGTGTGGCAAGGCAGAAAACTGAAGAAAACTACGAAACGCACCACGAGCATGCTCAATGGGCAAAGTTATGACTACATATACTGCAAGCGCAATTGGACCAAGGAGAAAAAATACCAACGCCTTTTCTAGTGCTGGCAATAGAGTAAACGGGAGTTGAAAAAGTGTTAGCTGCTTACCATAAACTGTATCAAGGCCTGAGACCTCTGAACCAGACACCTCCTTTGGCAAACGTCTCATCACTAACCACAATAAAATCAAAGTCGCAGTAGATTGAAAGCTAAAGTACCAAATCATCGTACCGGCAACTGTGCCGACATGCCATGCGCCAAAGGTTGCTCCGGCTATAATCGCTCCCAAGACCACTGTGTCATACCAAAATTTCTCTTTAAAACGCTTAAGTCCCGCTAGTGCCAGACCAGGTATTAGGTATAGATTGGCTAGTGGCGCAAGCATCCCAGAAAGGAAAAAGCCCCAGGCCAAGTCATAATCATGTTGTAGATAAAAAATAATACCAAAAAAGAAAGCCCCCATGGATGCACCAGCACCCCAACGTAACTGAGTTAGAAGTGAGTGCTTGAATTCATCTTGCGAATATGTACTCATCCTAGACAAAATCACTGGACCAAGACCTGGTAAAGAAAAAAAGGCAGCAATTGCCAGTACAGAAGCCAGAAAGCGAGTTTTCCCGAACACCTCTGCACTTAATAAATTGGACAACACAACCACCACGGCTACTGCCCCCAAACTTAAAACAGCCTGATTGAGCAGAGTGAAGAATAATTCACGATTAGTCGTCTTCTTAATAAACTCAAATACAGTTTTCATTAATCAAATTAAATAAAAGCTAGAATCAACCAAAGGTGTCGCCAGTGCAAAGTATCAACAAAGAAACTTTGTATCAGTATCCCTCCAATGATTGCAATTAAAAGTGTAGCACGTGTCTTGCTGTCAACATTTTGTCGCCATGCCATACGAATCGACCAGTAAAGAAAAATAGAGAATAATACAAATCCGGCCACTCCATGCTCAAAAAGCAATCGTAAATATGTGTTATGAGCAGAAAAACCACCATCAGAAAAAAGTTCATAAGAACCGCTTCCGGAACCAAAAACTATTTCAAGTGGTGGACGCTTAAAGAGATATTCCGGTGCAGCTTGAAAATTCTCAATACGAGGTCCATCAGAAGCACTGAAACGATTCTCTAAAGTTGCACTATGATATGTTCTACCATTAAGTGGCACAACATAAATTAAAGCTAGAGCTAATACAAAAGCAGCGACAGAAATAATGAAGGCACGTGAAAACTTCTGCCCAGACCACACAGAGCGATCAAGGAAAGAGAGTATGAAACTTGCAAACACCAAGTTGAGCCAAGCTCCGCGCGATCCGGTCAAGATTAAACTTATAAATATCACTAAGGTAAAAAGTGTATAGCGCCAATAATCAGACTCCCTTTCCGTACAGATTGCTTGATAACCAAAAATAATAATACTTGGCACTAAAAGTGCTCCATACACGACCGGATCATCAAGAAACCCCCGCCATCGGAGTTCATAAGGAAACCATTGTAAGTCTATTGATAATGCTGCAAATAAGTAGTTGAGTATGCAAAGAGCAGACATAACTAGCGCACCAAAAAGATAGCCTTGAACAAACATCATTAAAATAGCCTCGCTTTTGGCTTTCCAGTATTTAAAGAGCCAATACAAAGCAATAAGATACACGGTCACAGCCAAAAACAACCAAGCGACAGTATCGCTATATAACCACTGCCCAAGCGACAGGATTAAGAAGACCAGAATGATGTAGTCACGCAATTCGTTCGGCAGAAGATCTCTGATGCTTTTAGTAACGACCAGATAGAAAAGAGTGGCCACCCCCACTAAGGCAACAAATACTTCAAACACCGAAAGGTCAGTACCACCCCACCACAAGAGTGCACCCAAAATAAAAGCTAACACTGTCGAAATCGCACTCCACGCCAAATAGTTAGCTGGCTTGAACATTTTAAACTCCATTACGCAGTTTCCGAATCAAAGACTCTGCTTCTGCACGGAAAGATGGAATATCAATTATTGCTTGTTCCAATACTTCTATCGCCTTTTCAGTGTCACCTTGCTCATAATAACTGGCGGCCAAATTTGTGCGTAGTTCAGGCTCATCCGGATACAACTTAACTCGTTCAGACAATATATATGTGAGCAACTCGTAGTTTTTCATTTGATAAGCAGCCTGCAGAGCGAAGGGTTCATGGATCAACGAGCTCCAAATACGCTCGCGGGAAATAGATTCACTCGGCCCTTCGCGCATCTTTAGCTCATTGAAATCTATTAGCCCTGTAAATAACTCTTCGTCCCCAGCATAAAGAGCGCCGATTGCGTAGTAAACACGCCCCTTACTATTATCCTGATCAAGTTCATAAGATCGTTTAAAATACTGCACCGCCTCATCATTACGACCAGCCATCAAAAGAACAATGGCCTGCTCCTCAATGATTGCTTGTTTACGGGGTGATAATTCATGAGCAATATTAAGTTGATTCATTGCTTGATCAAGATCTCCAATACTCCGATAGAAACCACCTAAAATCACATGTAGTCTCGCCTCATTTGGTTTCTCAGCAATTAAATCCTTCATTCTCTCCTCCACCTTAGCTCTGACTAGGGCTTTATCCTCAGCGCTCGTACTGACAGCTCCGGCAGTACGACTACTCACTTGTGTCAGTTGCTCAACCACCTCTTGTTCAGCGAAAGTACCCCGTGAAAACGCCAGTTCAAAATTACTAAGAATTTCTTCTGCATTCTGTGTCCGATAAGCATTAATAATATCTTTCGCCGCTAAAATACCTGGTACATTAACGAAATAGATTACTGCACCAACAGCTATTACTACACTCGGCAGAGTTATTCTTTCCCAAGAACCACGATCGACGGAAAAATCTTCCATGACCTTTATTGGCTGACTAACTCGGGAGTGGACTAGCGCCAAGACAACAGCGTAGAAAATCCAACTCGCTAGGTTATCGAAAACAAATAAGTTATGAAACATATACGCAGCTAAGAGACCTAGAATCAAAGCCTGTTCTTGCACACTAAAGGTACTTTCAACCACACCGTTCCTGAAGCGGGACCATGTAGGCAGAATTATGGCGTACCATAAGGCAGAGGCCAGAACTGAGAGATAAGCTAAAAGACCAAGAACTCCACCAGCAATCAACCAGTCAAAAAAGATATTGTGTGTGCGGTCGTACCAAGCTTCCGCTCCAAAGAGGGCCGGGTCGTAGTATTTGTTAAAAACGTAGTTGAAGTTTTCTTGACCCCAACCCAGTATCGGTCTTTCCTTTACTCCTTCAATAGCCATACTCCAGACAGTAAAGCGAATACCTCCCTCCGATAAAGAGATGCTGGTCATACGATTTAAGACTGCGGTGTTTTGCACGAAGTCGGTATCACGGGCTGTCCATAATCCTCCTACCAGTAGAAGAACGGCCAACAGTCCTCCCAAAGCAATCTTTTTGATTCCAGCACCCTTAGGCGCCATCAAGGCTAGGTAGCTAAAAGCAAGGGTACTCCCTCCGATTAAACCTAATATGGTACCTCGTGTACCAGTACGGAAGAGAATAAAGGCGAACATAAAGAATAAGACACCATAAAGGATACGAACATTCTGTGTCTTAGCCCGCAGGAACATCCAGGCAGCAATGAACATATGGAAGAGCATATACACACCAAGATAAGTAGAGTTACCCAAACGACCATCAACGCGCCAGTCCGCTCCCTGACTAACTTCTGTTACACCTGCCACTTGTCCGAGTGCGTAAAATGACATAATGACAGCCACTGCCAACGCCGTGTTTAAAAACCAATTCCATAGCTTCTCGGTACGTAACACACTCCCCAACACAATGATATACATGAAGAAATGTACCAGCGTCACCCAACCTTCCATACGTTCATAATTACTCCAAAAACTCTTCGGTGCGTACTCACCAAAAAGATTAGCAAAAAACATCACACCCACCATACTGGCCACAGCTACCAAAATCATAGAAAAACGTGGCCGATAGACGCGGTCAATGAGCATAAGTAAGAACCAAGACGCAAACGCTACTTCCACCAAAATCCTAAAAGTGAAGTTCTTCCCGGTAATGTATGGGAAGAACATGGTTCCAGAAACTATTAATAAAACAAAAGGGACCGCAAACACCGCCCCGTACATCACCACCTTAAGAAAATCTTTCATATTGGGAAAAATATAGCATATTTTGGCAAAGTTGATTTATCCGACGTGTTTTACAAAAGGCGCGCCATGTATATTGGCGCGCCCTACTCACTTCTTCAGCACTTTTCCTCAATGCGGCCGTAGACATCTTCCAGCCTCACGATGTCATTTTCGTCGAACTCGCCTAGGGCAATTTCAACGACAGTTGCTCCCCTTTCTGACTCAAGACGATGGATAGCGCCACAGGGAATGTGGAACACTTCCCCTACTCTGAGTTTAGTTTGGACGAGATTTTTTTCATCCATACCGAGAGTAGCCGTGGCTTCACCTTCGACCAACGTCCAGCATTCACTGCGAAGACCGTGATATTGCAAGGAAAGTTTCCCCCCAGGCTTCACCACAAGAGTTTTCAGGTTCCACTCATCTCCCTTATCGAGTGAATTAAAGTGTCCCCAGGGACACAAGGTAATATTACTGCCAGTGTCAGTCATCATGATTCCTCCAAGTTGGAACACAGCCAGGGCTTAGAATAACTCATAGAAGGGATAATTCAATATATTAAATACGAATGATATACTGGAAAATATGAAAAAGGCACTAATAACTGGAATCACCGGACAAGACGGATCCTATCTAGCCGAACAGCTTCTAGAAAAAGGGTACGAGGTGCACGGAGTAATTCGTCCATCAAGCTCTATTCGCACAGCGCGTATCGAGCATCTTTTTAATAATCCAGAAATTCACGGCAAAACACTTTTTCTTCATCATGGTGACCTAACTGACACCACTAATATTTCAAGCCTCATTCGTGACATTGAACCAGACGAAGTATATAACCTAGCAGCACAAAGCCATGTACGTATTTCATTTGACCTTCCTGAACTCACTGCTGAAACCGATGCGCTGGGTACCCTTACCATCCTAGAAGCAATCCGCAAGCAAGGGCTCGGCAATAAGACAAAATTTTATCAAGCTTCCACCTCGGAGCTTTATGGAAAAGTGCAAGAAACGCCACAAACTGAAAATACACCATTCTATCCGCGTAGTCCCTACGGTGTTGCTAAATTATATAGTTTTTGGATTATCAAAAATTATCGTGAAGCATACGATATGTTTGCGTGTAACGGGATCCTCTTTAACCATGAGAGCGAACGCCGTGGTTACAATTTCGTAACTCGTAAAATTACCATTGGTCTTTCTAAAATAAAGCTTGGACAACAAGAGACATTAGAACTTGGAAATCTTGACGCTAAACGTGACTGGGGCTATGCACCTGAATATACTGATGCTATGTGGCGGATGCTTCAACAAGACACTCCTGAAGATTTTGTGATTGCTACTGGCGAAACACATAGTGTTCGAGAATTCATTGAAGCTGCCTGTGAAGAGCTTGGAATAAAATTAAAATGGGAAGGAAGTGGTGTAAACGAGGTAGGTATTGATGAGAGTACTTGCAATCCAATTATTAAAATCAACCCACAATACTTTCGCCCTACCGAGGTAGATCTACTACTCGGTGACCCAACCAAAGCCAAAGAAAAACTTGGTTGGACGGCTACTATTAAATTTGCTGACTTAGCTAAGCGCATGACTAAGGCAGACTTTGAACTGATGAAAAAATATAACGGTGAATTTCGTTTTTGATACGTGCTCTCCTCTAAAGTCGAAGGTTTCTAAATATAAGAATGACCTCCTTTACTAGGAGATGCTCTGGACGGGGTTTTCGGAGGTAGGTGGGAGTTAATATTAATAAGCGTCGCCCGAAGGGCGACGCTTTATTTCGTCAAGGCTCATCCATCCACTCTACATTAATCACAAGCCATGAAGGAAACTTGACTACCCCTCACTGCACCCTCACGACGCAAACCCTGCACCGCCCTTTCAACGTAGGGCGAAAGCACGATGTCTTTCATACTCTCCTCGCTGAACCAGTGACGCTCCTCCGTCGCAGTATTCAGACAAATCTCTTGGCTGATACCACACCAGATTTGCCAAAGCCGACACTGGAAAGAGAAAACCGGCTGTTCAAAGAGGAACTGAACATTGTGCTCAAGAGGCCTAAACCCCAATTTCAATTCACAACTACTCATCAGTTTCTTTGTCGAATTTTCCTCTGACAAAATTTCTTCGCTGAAGAAAAGCCATTCTCCGGTTAAAAACGATCCTTTTGGCCTGACCAAAAGGAACTCAAACCTGTCCTGAAAGTAGCGCGTTGGTATGAAAGTTGCCACCAGATTCTGGGTCGAACCCTGGCTGTCGACAATTGGCTGAATGCCAGTATATTTGCAGAAAAGGTCAAAGAACTTATCATTCATTTCATCAGTCTCCTGTGAATATTAATTAGGATTATGCCTGATTTTTTTCAAAAATCAACCCCGCCCTTTTCCTTTAAATTTGAATGTTATAATCCTCCTAATGGAAAAGGGTTCAAAAATCTATGTCGCTGGTCACCGTGGTCTAGTTGGTTCGGCTATCGTTCGAGCACTTGAGTCCGCCGGCTACACAAATATCATCAAAAAAACGCGAGACGAACTTAATCTCCTCGACCAAAAGCCAGTTGCTGACTTTTTCATCACAGAAAAACCTGAATATATCTTCCTAGCCGCAGCCAAAGTCGGAGGAATCTTAGCTAATAAAGAATACCCCGCTGATTTTATCTACGAGAATCTCCAGGTTCAAAACAACATCATCCACAATTCCTATTTAAACAATGTTAAGAAACTCTGCTTTTTAGGTAGCTCCTGCATCTATCCTAAGCTCGCTCCCCAACCGATTAAAGAAGAGTATCTACTATCCGGACCACTTGAGCCATCAAATGACGCCTATGCTATCGCCAAGATTGCTGGAATCAAGATGTGTCAGTCATACAACCAGCAATACGGTACCAATTACATCAGCCTGATGCCAACTAATCTCTATGGCCCAAATGACAATTTCGACCTAGAGAGTTCACACGTCCTCCCTGCTCTGATTCGCAAATTTCACGAAGCTAAGGAGACTAACTCCCCTACTGTCACAATGTGGGGTACTGGTAGCCCTATGCGCGAATTTCTGCACGTAGACGACCTGGCAGACGCAGCAGTCCACCTTATGAACACCTACGATGGTTCAGAGATAGTTAATGTTGGTACAGGTGAAGACGTAACCATCAAGGAGTTAGCGGAACTTATAAGTGACATAGTTGGTTATAAAGGCGAACTTCTGTGGGATACCGACAAGCCGGACGGAACCCCGCGCAAACTACTTGATGTCTCTAAGCTTCACTCTCTCGGATGGAAACATAAAACCAACTTACCAGACGGAATTAGAAATACATACGAATGGTATATAGCCAACATCAGTAAAGGGTCTTGAACACTATGTACCATTTTTTCAATAATATTGCCCAAAAACTCCTCCCCGATTGGCTCTACTTACAGTTGATTGGACAATGGGATACACATGGCTTAAAACGCTATTTAGCTAACACAGGTTGGTCATTATCTGGTCGTATCATCACGTTAATGATCAGTTTTGTAGCCACGGTATTTGTTGTGAGATACTTAGGTCCTACTAATTATGGACAGCTTAGCTACGCCTTAAACTTCATTGGTCTCTTTACAATCTTTAGCTCTTTAGGACTTCCTCAAATATTAAGTAGGGACCTACTCTTATATCCAGAAAAAAGGAACGTCATAATGGGCACTGCTACAACACTTCATTTCATCGGTGGCTTATTTGCCTTCGCATTAGTAAATATATTTGCCTATACTTTATTAGAAAAAGATGTCGCCCAATTAGCTATTTTTTTACTTTCGTCAACACTCATACTCAATCTATATCAGCCTTTAACACATGAATTTGGAGTAAACGTACAGCAAAAATATTTAGCTGTAGTGAGTATTTTTGTTGTAATCCTATTAAACCTGCTCAAATTCGCTGTCATTATTAGTGACGGAGGTGTTTTGTGGTTTATTTCCATCCTAGTGCTTGAACCTATACTTTATATGTTTATTCTGGGCACCATCAGAACAAAACTCCATGGCCCAATAACGTCTTGGCGATTTGAGAACAGCACGGCTGTCGAACTATTAAAGAATTCTTGGCCATTTATTTTCATTGCCGGATTTACAGTATTGTTCACAAGGATTGATCAGGTCATCCTTAAACATCTTCTTGGTCCGGAAAGTGTGGGAGTATACGACGTGGCCGTTAGATTATCTGAGCTATGGCTTTTTGTACCCAGCATAATCGCTACATCACTCTATCCAGCAATCGTAAACGCAAAAAAAAGCTCTGTCGTAGAATACAAGCGCAGGCTTTTAAACTTACTAGGTATACTATTGGCATTCTCCCTACCATTGGTCTGTGTCTTACTATTGATTTCTGAACCCCTTATTCTGTTTCTATATGGAGAAGCATTTTCTGAGGCTATCAACATATTTAGAATTTATGCATGGTCTAGCATAATACTAAGTATATACGTTGTCACACACCATTTCCTGATCACAGAAAATCACAGAAAAACAATTTTTGTAACGACTTTATGTGCAGCCTTAATAAATATAGCCTTGAACTACCTACTAATTCCCCACCTTGGAACTGCGGGGGCTGCCTGGTCTACTCTAATTGCTTACCTTGTACTTATTTTGCCCTTAATCCAAATATTTAAACTAGGGTCTAGATAATTTTATGAATATAAAAATTCATCCGTTTATTCTACGTTTTACCCGCCAAGGTACATTCTTAGAAATAGCTAATCTTGTCCTGAATAACTTTTTCATTTTTCATGCTACTCGTCTGTATAAGGCTTTATATGGAAGATTCTTATATGGAGATAGCGATACATATTACGACTACAAAAAATATCTAGAGTCAGAAACTGAAAAATATGCCCTCGTAGTTTTTCCTCGCTTCCCTCTCTATAAGCAAAATTACATAGGGCCATTGAGATTTTATTTCAGCACAAACGGGCTACTTCTAAGCTGGGTGAAGGTCCTTAATCAACTTGGTTACACAGTCGATGTGATTGATATGGACAACACATCTTTCATACCAAAAAGAAATTATGACTTATGGATCCAGCATGGGACATCTAACTATAGATATTTAAAAACTCAATTGCCAAAAACCCAACTTATAGCCTACGATACTGGCGTTTATTGGAAAGTATTCAACAAAAAAGAAATTGAGCGGTTTGATGCTTTTGAAAAAAGGATGGGTATTCGTCCTAAATATGACAGACTTATCATGAATGGCCCAGAGTATGAACTACTATATAAAAGTACCGCTGCGATTATTTCGCTTGGAGAATACTACACATATGAATCTTTTAGAGAAACCCCTTATCTTCATAAATTAAGCACGCTTCCAAATGCCACTTACTTAGACCTAAAGCGTAATATCATTTCCCAAGGACGTAATATTGAGGAGACAAAAAGAAACTTCGTATATTTTGCCGGAGGAGGGACAATACACAAAGGTTTAGATTTGTTGATTGAAGTTTTTTCAAAAAATCAACGATACTCTCTCTATATAGCAGGTGAACTAGAGGAACCATTTCTAAGCCTGTATAAAAAGCATCTTTCACTTCCTAACATCCATCAAGTTGGCTTCCTGAAGCAACAAACTAAAGACTTCTATAGAGTCATTTCTCCATGCTTATTCAATATCACTCCATCAGCGGGCGAAGGTAGCCCAGGTGGAGTTATCGATATGTTGCAATACGGTATTATTCCTATCGTAAGCTACGAATCAAATATTGACGTAAGCGGATTTGGTTTTACTTTAAAAAAAGTCTCCGCGGAAGACATCAAAAATATGATTGAGATGGTTTCAAATCTTCCTAATGAGACGCTGATGAAATATTCTAAAGTCGCTACTGAAAAATCCGAAACTACATACTCAGAAAGTCGTCACCAAAGTAATCTCAAGGAAATTTTAAATAAAATAGTTAGATAGTCTATGAAAAATAAAATACTAATAACTGGCTCTAATGGATTCCTTGGCAGGGCTCTTAAGGAGCATTTAAGGAAGGTTAGTAAAGATGAGATTGTCGAAGCCACACACGATGAATTCAATCTCACAGAATACAATGACTGCCTAAAAGCAACCAAAGGTGTTGATGTAATTATCCAGCTTGCTGGATTGGTACTAAGTAGGAAAGAGCAGGAAAGTCGGTCTGCTGAAGTATTATCAACAAATTTACTCATTGACATCAATATTGTACGAGCTGCTCAAGAAAATAGTGTCAAAAAAATAATTTTATTTAGTTCACTTACAGCGTATTCCGAATCTATTTCGGCACCATTTAAAGAAAATGATTTATGGAATGGGCCAGTACCAGAAAGTACTTACGCATACGGTACAGCAAAGCGCGTACTTGATACTCTCACACAAGCATATAGACAACAATATGACATAGATATCACAACTCTAATTCTACCCAACCTTTATGGTCCAGGCGATAAGTTTTCATACACACCTCCCCCGCTAATACCCAATACTATCAAACAAATATATGGAGCTAAACAAAATAAACTAGATAATATGCTTGGAGGAAACAACGGTACTGCCACCCTAGAACTACTTTATATTGATGACGCTACAGATGCCATAATAAAAGCGGTCAAATCAAACATGCTTCCTCCCACACTTAACATAGGGACTGGGACACCGATTACTATACAAGAAGTTTATAGTTATGTGGCGAAAGCAATTGGTTTTGAGGGTGAAATTTTATGGGAACCTGAGACTGCCCCAAAAGCCTCAAAAAGATATCTTGATACTACCTTGACAACAGAAAAATTAAGTTGGAAATCGCACCACTCTATAGAAGATGGTATATTTGAAACCGTTAAATCTTTTCTTGAAAATGAAAGCAAAAAATAGACGCAATATCCCTATAGGTACCTTATCCATAGGACCTTTGGCAAAAAAGCTTATCAGGAAAACTTTGGATGAAAATCGCCTATCTTATGGCCCACTTAGTGAACGTTTTGAAAGTGATTTTGCAAAAGTGCACGATTCTAAGTTTTCAATTTTTACCGTCAGTGGGACTTCCGCACTGCAAATCGCCCTACATACTCTCAAATCTATCCATAACTGGGCTGATGGCGACGAAGTGTTAGTGCCATCTGTCACTTTTATAGCCACCTCAAATGTAATCATAACAAACGGCCTTCGGCCTGTTTTCGTTGATGTTGAACCTAATACCTATAATATAGACGCAAAACAAATAGAAAAGCATATCACCTCAAAAACTCGCGCGATTATTCCTGTACATCTTTTTGGCTTACCTGCAGACATGGACGAAATAAACAGAATTGCTAAAAAGCACAAATTGAAAGTCATCGAGGATTCCTGCGAAACAATGGGAGTAAATTATAGAAGTCGCTCAGTCGGCAGCCTTGGTGATATAGGCTGTTTTTCCACCTATGTAGCTCACGTTCTTACCACCGGAGTAGGTGGCCTTGCTACTACGAGTAATCCGAAATACGCCATCAAAATGAAAAGTTTAATGAATCACGGTCGTGATTCCATTTACCTAAGTATTGACGATGACGACAAGGTTGCCGAATCTAATAAAAAAGAAGCTTTTAAATTAGTTAGCCGTAGATTTTCATTTGTTGACGTAGGGTACAGCTATCGCTTAACAGAAATGGAGGCAGCTCTTGGAATAGAACAACTCACTAAACTATCTTCTTTTGTAAAAAAGCGTGTAAGTAACGCTAAATTTCTAATTAAAAACCTATCAAAGCATAGCGGTAGTCTACGATTACCAACCATTCTTGATGACCGGGGTCATTCATTCCTTGGGTTCCCCATCACTATTACGGACAAAAAGATTAAGCGAGCAGACTTAATAATGCATCTTGAAGAACGCGGAATTGAAACACGCTATGCAATGCCCCTTATTAACCAACCCATATATCGCAAACTTTTTGGCAATCTCGACGCTCAATATCCAGTAGCAAAACACATAAACGATAACGGATTTTATATAGCTTGCCATCCTGGATTATCAAAAGAAGATCTTCTTTACATAATTAAAGCTTTCGATGATTTCCTTATCTAAATATGAAAATAGCTATTGTTATAGACAGTATTCTTGGGGTTGGTGGTGCATCACGCCAAGCATTATATCTAGCTAGTGAGCTAACTAAAACTGGTCAAGACGTAGCGATATACACATATTACTGGGATGAAAACAGCGAATATAAAGAGCTTTTTGGAAACATAGAAATTATCTCTCTCTACAAAACCGAATCCGAATGGAGAACCGCCAGCGCATCACTTCAAGAGAACAAGCTGTTGAAAAGATTGCATCAGAGTTTTGTGCTAAATAAGAAAAATCTACAGGCCTTAGCCCTACTTATACCAACAGATGTAGACGTGATAAATCCTCATAGCAGTTGTCACCCAATAACACGCTATGTTAAGCGACTAAATCCAAAGCTGGTTTCAGTGGCAATGATAAATGATCCTGACCTTAATCGTTGGAGCGCCATACGGTTCGGAATAAAAGAGAATATATTTAAAAAAATCTTCCGGTTTTTATCAGACTTGCCAGAGGTTTTATTATTAAAACAACACAATAAAATAATTGTTTTAGATCACTTAAATCGTGTCTGGATGAAGAAGCTTGCCGGAGTAGAGGCGACTGTGGTGCGTAGCGGACTTGATATACAACACTTTGCTAAAAACCAAAACCGTTCGATGGCCGCACCGACCAAGAACGACACTATTAGGCTACTTGGTATAGGTATACTGATGGAGCATCGTCGCTTCGAGGATGCAATCCTTGCCATAAAGATTTTGCGGAACGAAGGCTATAATGCAACTTTAACCATTATTGGCGCACATGATTCAACTAATCCTTATAAATTAAACCTAGATACTATAATTAGGGAAAATCATTTGACTGAGTACATTATCTTACTAAACAAAATATCCGAGGAAGAGCTTGTTGAATCCTTTGCTTCACATCATTTTTTTGTATTCCCAAACCACCTTCAAACTTGGGGACTGGCTATATTTGAGGCGATGGCAAGCAAGCTTCCAGTTATAGTTTCAAATAGCACTGGCGGTAGCGAAATGCTGACCCACAAAGAAAATGCCTGGATTATCTCACCAAAAAATCCCGCCGATATTGCCGAAGCTATTATTAGGCTAAGTAACGACCCTGAGCAATACAAAACTATTTCAGAAAATGGCTATGATTTTGTGTCCAAAAATATTTCTTGGACAAAATATGCCACAGCAATGTTAGAACAATTTAAATCAGTCCAAAAATAAATATGATTTCAATCATTGTATCAATGTACAAAACAGATAGGCATATCCAAAGATTCTTGAGTGATGCTGAAGTTTTATCAAATAAGCTGACGAGAAATGATGTCGATCATGAGTTTATACTAGTCGCCAACGAACCAACTGACAATGAGTTGCTCGTTTTAAAGCTATTAACAGCCCCTTTTCGGGTACTATACGTCGAACGTGAGCCAATTTACGCCAGCTGGAACCGAGGAGTTCGAGAATCTCGCGGGGACTTTATCACTTTCTGGGGAGTAGATGACACTCGCTTTGCACAAGCTATAATTGATGGCCAAAAAAAATTGGTCGAGTTCCAAGCAGATATTGTCTACTTCCCTTTTCGCTACCATCGTTTTGTCCAGTTTATTAGTTTTCCAATACTCGCAAAAATAAAAACTTTTACCCCACCAGAGTTTGAAAAAGGGCGTTTTATTAAAGAAATGCACCTCGGTCCGCACTTTATGGTACGACGCACGCTCTTTGAGAAAATTGGTTATTTTGACGAATCATTTAAAATCGCGGGCGACTATGAATTTCAAGCAAGAGCCGCTAAAGAGGATGCTCACTTTGTACGTACGTTAGCCATTAGCGGAATTTTCCGTAACGACGGTACCACCCTATCAGGCTCTCGCGATGAATTGCAGGCAGAAGAAAATAAACGCGTCTTATCATCTCATATATGAAAACAATTACCTTACTCCCAGTAAAGAATGAGGCTTGGATACTTCCATACGTATTAGAAAATTTTTCCCAATTTTCTGATCATATTATTATTGCAGATCAACATTCCACAGACGGGTCTCGAGATATATACAAACGCTTTCCCAAGGTGTCAATTATTGATAATAACTTTACTGGTGCCTCCAATAAAATACGTTGGGACCTGCTTAGAGAAGCACGTAAAATACCTGGAAATAATCTCATTATTTGTCTAGATGCAGACGAACTACTATCCCCGAAAGCCGTTGAGGCAATGAAAACATTCGGCAATGAAAAAGCCGTCTCTTTCCAGGCAGATTGGATACAATTAATAGAAGACGGCACAAAATACAGAATTGACGGTGTGTGGAAAGATAGCACCAAGGAGTTTGCCTTTATTGATGACAAATCAAGTGTTCAATATGAAGAGAAAGAATTACTGATCGATCATACCGCTCGTATTCCAAATATTAAAAATCAATTCAAGACGGAATATCCGATATTGCACCTGCATTATATGGCAAAAGCACGTTCTGAAATAAAACAGGTCTGGTACATGTGTACAGAATTGCTCGGTGGTATCAATCCGCTCCGCATCAATCATCGGTACTCTGTCGCGCAATTCAACAACGTTAAACCGGCACGTATCGAACCCGAATGGACAGAAGGTATCACAATGCCCCCAACAGAAGTTTTTGCTGATATCTACGAAGAACGACAAAATGAGGTTTTAGACATGTTAGCGAAAAAAGGTATCCTCTTTTTTGAACCATTAGACATTTGGCACATCCCTAAACTGCGAGAATTATTTATAAAGGAAATTGGACGTGAACCAAAACCTACCATAGCCCCTAGATGGTTACTGATGTTAAACGACGTGAAGAATAAAGTAAAAAACTTATATTGTGCGTTTTCTGCTTAAAAAAATACTATTTATACTCCCCCGTCCTATTCGAACGCTAGTAGTGAAAGTGCGTGAGTGGTATTGGCGAATACGCATGGCAAGATGGGAGAAAAAATTGTACCCAGACTTACAAGAATACACTCCTGCAAAGAATAAAGTAAAAAATATACTCGTCTACCATATCAGTGGGTTGTCGTTTGCTGGTACGGAAAAATGTTTGCAATTGATTGCAGACTCGTTAGCAGAGGAATACAGAGTAATTTTCATGTATGGTGACAAAACATTTGCTGACGAGCGGAAACAAGCGATGCATCCGAATATTGTTTTTATACCTTTTTCCTACGACACAAACGAAATAGCTGTCCCCCACCGTATGACCGGAATGAATCCGCATATCAAGGAAGTTTTACAGGAACACGATATCGACTTAATTGTTACCGCTAGTCCAGGATATTCTCACTATCCTTGGAATATCATTACTAATATTCCGATTATCCTTGTAAATATTTTTGGCGCACCGACCTTGCAAAAAAACGTATGTAAATTTATTGGTATTTCCGACACTGTCCGTTTGCACGCCCAGCAATGGACTGGCGAATTACCTGAACGTGACATCACTATGTATGCCCCGTTAGCAAAAGAACCCCCAGAGAACATTCGGCAACTAGGTGCAGATTTAAGGGCAAAGTTTAATATTCCTGAATCAGATTTTGTGTTTGGACGCATTGGTCGCAACGATGATGCAATTTTTGATCCCATCGGTATTCGTGCATGGCAAAAGATTGCGCCTGATTATCCAAATACGCACTACTTAATAATGTCACCACCACCAGTATTAGTAGACATTGTTAAAAACGAGAGCGTACCTCGTGTTCACTTTATACCCCCTAGCGCATCAGAAGATGACGTTTGGGCATTCCACGGTGCAATCAACGCAATGGCGCACTTTCGTCGCGATGGAGAAACTAGCGGTGTCGCTATAGCTGAGTCATTAATGGTCGGTAACCCTATCATCACTCACCGTTCTCACATCTGGAACGCTCATTTGGAATATCTGAATGAATCCTGTGCCCTAATTGCTGACACCGATGATGTGGTTAAGTACAGTGAACACATGAAGACATTCATTGGACTTCATAAACAGCATCCAGATAGATGGTCAGAGATGCAGATGTCCTCCAAGAGGATTGGAGCAGAGAATTTCTCTCCCCTAGTATATTCTGATAATATAAGGAATATAGTCGCTAATATCTAATTATGGGAAGCGGAAATTTTTGGTTCGGAAAGAGAGTTTTAGTTACAGGAGCGGATGGTTTTGTGGCTGCGCATTTAATCAAGAAGCTCCTTGATGCAAACGCAGTGGTAGTGGCTACAGTACGCCATAATCGACCACTAAAGACTCTAGATCTTTTACAGAACGGGAGTTCAACAAAACAACCCGACTTTGAGTACTGTGACCTACTCGACCATGACGAAATTAGACGTGTCTGTGACCGCCACCAGATAGATACTGTCTTTCATCTAGCTGCCACAGCTATTGTTAGTGCAGCGGCCAATTCCCCAATGTCCACCATTGAGAACAACGTTATGGGGACACTTAATATTCTCGAAGTCGCCCGTGTAAGCGGAATTCCACGAGTTCTTATAGCTTCAACAGACAAAGCATATGGTGATCATGCTACAGACGAATACGAAAAATTGCCATACAAAGAAAGCTACGCTTTGCGTGGCCTCGATGTATACAGCTCATCTAAAGTTTGTTCGGACATGATCGCTCAAACCTACGCTTTCCAATTCAAGTTACCCGTAATGATTTGTCGCTCAAGTAACATTTACGGACCTGGTGACCTGAATTTCACTCGACTAATACCACGCACTGTAATGCGTTTGATGTCTGACAAACCTCCGGTTATTAATATCGGAAACGAAAACGTATTACGTGAATATATATATGTAGAAGACGTTGTGGATGCATACTTGCTTATGGCAGAGAAAATTGAGGCTTATTATGGTACTGAACATAGCAATATGCCAAGTAGCGGAACCGACACTTACGGTTGGCCAGCTTTTAATGTTGGATCGTACGTCTCAAGCGATTTAACCGACCTTTCTAAATGCTCCAGCATAAAGAGTGTAAAATCTCTGATAGAGACATTGCGAGAAAAAGTTAAAGACATAGAGCCAACTATAATACCGAAACCAGCCAACTTCATTGAAATACCAGATCAGTACATTGATGCCACAAAGTTGTTTGAGCTTGGATTTAAACCAAAAATTTCTTTTGAAGAAGGTATTGACCGCACAGTCACTTGGTATAAGGAGAACTTTTCCGCACTTGAAAAACTGGCAGCAAAGTATTTGACCTAACAATATGCGCAAAATATTTTTCATAGTTACTAGCTGGTTTAAAAAACTAACCGGCAAACAACTTTTTTATATTACCCCTAATAGTCACAACTCCCTCGGCAAGACTGCCGTTAGGTGTGATGTTGGATTTTGGTACGTAGGCAATGTCTATGATAGTACAGACATCGCTTATGGCATCGCACAGAATGGAGTAGTGGAGAAAGAAGATACTAATTTAGTGCTTAAAATTCTTTCCCAAATAAATTTCCCTGTTGTGTACGACATTGGTGCCAATACCGGTTATTACGGTATTTTAGCGGCAACTAAATTTAATGCGACAGTGCACTCCTTCGAGCCTATACCAGAACATGTAGTATGCATTAAAGAATCTGCCCGCCTAAATGGAACACAAGATAAAGTAACTACCCATACAGTAGCACTTGGCAATAAAGAGGATATCCTAGAACTTAGTTTAGCTGGCTCTGGCTCTACGCTCACTACAGATTTTCTTGGGGAGGTTTCTTTGCCATCACTCAAGGTTACTGTAAAAACACTAGATTCACTTGATCTACCAGCTCCACACTTTATAAAAATTGATGTTGAGGGATATGAATGGGAGGTGTTACAAGGAGCAAAAGAAACCATCAAAAAATACAAGCCGATTTGTTTCATTGAAATAGCAAAAAAGTTTCCCGAACGTAAGTTTATACATCCTCACTTCACAGAGATAATAAAGTTTTTTCATGACCAAGATTATAAAGTTGAAAGAAATGCAGCTGAAGGATTAGTTGACCTAGAGGATATTCCCGATGGTGTTTCTATGTACCTGTGCACACCAAAATAATATGCTTTCCATTTATACCCGCTCTACTTCAAAATTTTCTAAGGAATTTTGGAAGTGGGCAGCTAGAAAAATAACCAGGAAATACTCTGGCCCGAATGCGGTAGAAGACAGTCTGTTGCGTGGACTAAAGGAGTTGAATATTCCCTTCTCACGCAACTGCCTCACAAGTGATACCGGCACAGTCGTAGTATTATCTGGAACTGAAGCCTTGCGTGAAAATATATTACATAAAAAGAAAGGTCTAATTAAAAAGCTAATCGCCGGACCAAACATTGTTGCCCATCCTCTCGACTGCAATGGGATTTTATTGAACAAAGAAATAGACGTGATTTTAGTACCTTCACAATGGGTAGCAGATCTTTATATGCAAGTAGTTCCTGAGATAGCAAACAAAATCAAAGTGTGGCCCGCAGGTGTGCCGATTAGCAAGGCATCTTCACGCACAAGTAAGCCGATTATTTACGACAAACTAGGTGACGTTTCACTTCTCATAAAGATACAGGAGGTACTAGCAGTACCGGCAACTGTCTTCAGTTATGGTTCTTTCAATCAAAAGGATTACCTTGAAGCTCTCTCTGAGGCCCCTTATCTCATTTACTTAGCAAAATCAGAAAGCCAGGGACTCGCTCTGCAGGAGGCCTGGGCACATGATGTGCCTACACTAGTGAACAAAAGCACTCACTGGGAAGCGAATGACCTATCTTGGGATTCTCCACAGATCAACTGTCCATATCTCACACCTGAACTAGGAGCTATTTTTGAAAACGTTGAAGAACTACCTATAATGATTGAACAGGTATCATCCCTGCACCCAAAGAAATACTGTGACAAATACTTATCTGACCGTGCCAGTGCACAAAAACTTCTCAATCTCATATGAAAGACTTTATAAAAAAACTGATACGGCTGGTGCAATTCCCTTTTATCATTGGTGAATTCTGGCGTTTTTCTCGAGTTAATGATGGTCGTTTTTCAATGAAGTTAACCGATGTCTATCCTTGTATAAAAGACAAAACTATTAAAACTGGTTTTGACCGTCACTATGTATATTTCACTGCCTGGGCAGCCAGACAAGTCAAAAAAATATCCCCAGAAAAACATATAGATATCTCATCATCTTTGTACTTTTCAGGTATCGTATCAGCTTTTATACCAGTAGAATTTTACGACTACCGTCCAGCGGAATTAAGCCTTTCAAACCTCGAGAGCAAGCACGCAGACCTCACTCAGCTACCGTTTGATGACAATAGTGTTACATCACTATCTTGCATGCACGTAGTGGAACACATTGGACTTGGTCGCTATGGTGACCCACTAGATACAGAAGGCGACATTAAGGCAGCCAAAGAACTATCGCGAGTATTAGCTAAAGGTGGCAAATTGCTTTTTGTAGTTCCGGTAGGAAAGCAATCTCGTATTGAATACAATGCGCACCGCATCTATTCATACGAAACAGCGGTATCTCTCTTTCCAGACTTGAAACTAGAAGAATTTACTTTAATACCTGAGAAAAATGGAGCTCCAATAATCAACACCGGACCAGAGTCAATCAAAGATGAAACATATGCCTGTGGTTGTTTTGTCTTCACAAAATCATGATAATTCTCAATATCAAAGGGGGTTTAGGTAACCAGATGTTTCAATACGCCTGTGGCCGAGCCTTGTCACTGCGTAATAATGATAAACTCTCTCTTGTATGGAGTGAGTATCAAGGTGATACAGCGCGGAAATTTTCTTTAAAAAATTTTGCTATTAAAGCAGAGGTTATAGAACCTGATGTTGTACCGAAATTTCCTAAACTACTTGCTCGCCTCAAGCAAAAGCTAACCAAAAATTTTTATGTTGGCTTTGATTCTAGTATTTTGAAAAAACACGGACAGACAGTGTACCTAGATGGCTACTTTCAATCAGAAAAATACTTTCAGGATTATGCGGATGAGATACGCCAAGACTTTTCTTTAGTGGCACCCTTTGAGGGCAAGACAGCTGAAATAGCCAATACAATTAAAAGTGAGCTCAACGCTGTATCGCTTCATGTTCGTCGTGGTGACTACGTGACTCATCCAGATTTTGGCGGTATCGTTACACAAGAATATTACGAACGAGCAATTCAGCACATTCGTGAGTCTGTGCCCTCTGCCAAATTTTACGTTTTTTCAGACGACATAGATTGGTGTCGCTCAGAGTTACCTCTTGGCTCTGATGCTACTTTTGTTTCAAATCCAGAGTTTAAAGACTATGAAGAAATGATTTTAATGTCACTGTCTCACCACCACATCATCGCTAATTCGTCCTTTTCTTGGTGGGGTGCCTGGCTTGGAAACAATCCCAATAAAATAGTAATTGCTCCTAGTAAGTGGTCCAATCTTCACGAAAACTGGTATAAAGATATCATTCCTTCAACATGGATACGACTCTAAAACAACAACCTCTGGTCTCTATAATGATGACTTCATATAATCGAGCACCTCTTGTTGGTGAAGCAATCAGGAGTGTCTTGAGTCAAAGCTACTCCAACTGGGAACTTCTGGTACTTGATGATGCCTCCACTGACCAAACCGCAGAGGTGGTTGCGAATTTCTCTCACGAAGATCGACGCATAGTCTACTCCCCTGCTCCAGAAAACCTAGGTATAACAAAAAACCGCAATCGTGGTTTTGCTCTAGCCAAAGGTACATACATTGCCGTACTCGACTGTGACGACCTGTGGTCAGACAAAGATAAGCTTGTTAAGCAAGTAGAGTTTTTAGAATCGCACAAGGACCATGTGGTAGTAGGTACCAATGTATCTGTCATAAATGGTGAAGGTTCAAAAACTGGTGAGTTAAATTACGCTCTGACCGACAATGACATCCGTAAGAAGATGCTCCTTCGCAATCAGTTTACCCACTCTGCAGTGTTAATACGACGCGCCTACCTACCCCTACCAAAGCCCTATGACGAAAGCGGTAGCGTTAGTATTTGGGAAGACTATGATTTATTTTTGAGACTTGGACTCGTGGGACAATTTGCAAATCTGCCTGAGTTAATGACCAGCTACCGTCTGCACGGTAACAACATCTCAATTGCTCAAAAGAAAAATGGCGCTATCGCTCACTTGAAAATTATTAAAAAATACCGAAATGACTATCCAAACTATTGGTTGGCGTATCTGAAAGCAATATTACGATTATTTATATGAGTCTAAAGAATAAAAAATACCTTTTCTTTGACCTGGATAGCACACTCACTCCGAGTCGACAATCAATCAAGCCAGAAATGGCAGACTTCCTCCCTACCCTAGGGCGAACTATCATAGTTGTGTCTGGTTCGAAAAATTCGCAACTGAGAAAACAAATAGGTGAATTGTCGGCATATCTACTTGGTCAGAATGGTAACCAAGCGATTGACCCAACCGGATCAATGCTTTGGGAAAACGTACTGTCACCAGAGGAGAAGATGGTAGTACAGACACATATCGATACGCTTCTTCCTCAACTTGATTATCATATTCCAGATAGGACTGACTTAATTGAAGATCGAGGTTCACAGATTTCATTTAGTATTTACGGGCACAACGCACCTCCTGAAGATAAGAAGAAATGTGACGGTGACTTTAAAAGAAGAAAATCTCTAATCAGTGCGTTTCCATTTGTATGCGATACTATGGAAGTACAAATTGGCGGTAGTACTTGTTTTGACTACTTTAAAAAGGGGCTAAATAAAGGCACCAACACTAAGAGACTCATCGAAATGATGGGTTGGGACGCGGACAAATGTGTCTATTTTGGAGATGCACTTTTCCCAGGCGGTAACGACGAAACAGTCGTCGGCGTTATTGATACTGTGGAAGTAACTAGTGAAGATGACACTTTGAAAAAGTTGGAAGAAAACTTTCTAACATAGATATAATGATCATTGCTTAATTGTGCCAAATTGCCCTATTCTTGTTTGCAAAGAATAAATATTATTTTGGATGGTTTATTACCGATACTACAATATAGTGTGGGTTCTCAATGAAAAAATACAGTCTGTAGCTTTTATCAATTCTGGCCTGCCACAAGTCACCAGTTGCGGTGCTATATTTTTTAGCATTCAGTGACGGATGTCTGTGGTCTTGCAATAGAAAGACTATCTGCTTATCCACCTTTTTCTGAATAGTGTGTGGCAGATTAGCGTACTGTTTCTGTGCTTTATTCGTGAATTTTATCTCCATATGCTTTACGCATCTTTTTATTAAATTCACCAACGGTAGAGAACTGGATGTAGCGCCCCTGCTTCACATCCTCAAGACTTTCTTTAATATCTGCTAAAAGCCTAGCGTCGAAGGATGCTGCTGGTTCTAAAATAATTTTATCGTCCTTCTGTTCTACACGAAAAGTTTGCCCCTCAAATAAACCGAGGGAGTCGCGGATTTTTTTAGGCAAGGTTATTACACCTCGTTGTTTTAAAGTGACTGTATTCATAGTAATTTCAGTATAACTGATTTACTGATTTTCAGCAAATCAGTAAATTACTTTAACGAATCAAATAAAAACAAGTAGCGTCTTTTTGCGTCCAATTTTCCCTATTGCTGGGTCGAAACGAGGGCTGACTCTATAGATAGCGCTAGGGCCTGGAAATGGGCCTCAGGGTCCTCGTGGAGGCGCTCACGAGCCATATCTTGGGCAAAGTCAGCGAACTGTTCGCGCAATACTGGTGTATTGATAAATTTAGAGGTTTTTTCAGAAATACAGAGGATATCATCCGGCTCACAAATAAAGGCCGTGGTGCCGTCCTTGAATAGGTCACGGCGCAAATCAGTAGCCCTCATCACAAGTGGCAGCCCTGCTGCCGCCGCTTGCAGTACCCTTGTTTCACTCTCTTCATCAGTATTTAGCTCCACCATCAAATCAGAAGTTTTTAGGTGGGAAACCTGGTCTTCTATCTTTTTCTGAAACACTACACTTTTCTCAATACCGAGTATCTTCACCTTCTCCTCAAAAATAGTTCGAGCTGGACCGTCCCCGATGACCACCAGCCCAATACGTGGGTTACGCAGAAGCCGATTGAGCGCCGCGAATAAGTCGTGCAAAGGGCTAGTGGCAGTCAGTGGTCCGAATGCAAGGATGATAAAAACAAAATCTTTGAACTTCTGGTGCAAATCAAAAGCCGGTTTTGAATCGAGAAGCCCGGTGAAGTTATAGAAACGTGGCAAGACAGCTAAGTCACCAATCCGTTTAAACTTCCCGGCCAAGGTTTCTTTTAGGATGTTTGTTGGCGTGCGCACACTCTTAGCTCTGCGCAAAAGAAACTTAGCAATGCGGATTCTCCAGTTATTATCCGGCGCCGCCTCTTTATAATCTGGATGAAAGAAATCAGTATAAACATGATACTGAACTGGACGACCAAACTTGCGAGCAATAGAGCGGGCAGCCAAGCCAGCCTCAAATGGATCAATCCCAACTATGATGTCCGGACGTGGCACTTTGTTCCAAGTCAGAGCCTCCATAGCTGCTCGCTTCGCGGCCCCTGGTAAATTCCACCAGTGCTTACCTCGTACTTGGTAGAACCAAAGATTATCCCCTGCTCTATCAAAGCCCTCTTTACCATTTCGGGCAATTAGACACATAACATGTAGTTCATCGAGCTGACGAGCCAGTCCCACAAACTCTTCACGGATACTGGTCCCAGCGAGCAGCACGTTTTCATTAGTTGTGACAATTAAAACTCTCGGCTTGGTGCGACCAGTATCTTGGTCAAGCACCGGGCGCGCAGCAATGGCGTCCGCCACAGTCATGCGCGCCTTTTCTGGACCATGGTCTCGAAGAGCCTCCTCGGTACCTAAAATTTGCTCAAGAACTTCCTCAGCCCGTTTGGCTGGGTTTAAAAGCCCCTCTTCCGTCAAGGTGAGTTTTTCTTTGTTTAATGAACTAAGTTCATCTTCTGGCATTTAGAAATTATACATCACTCCCCTTTCGAGTTTCTTACAATTGTTCAAAGAACAATTATTAAGAATGTTTTCTATTTAAATAAGTGTCTATATTCAGAATAGTTATTTTTTATAAGTTTTTGCCACTCTGCTGTTTCGTTACGACTGCTAATATCAGTCTTTCCGTATACAAGCAACACTGACACAAACTGCTTGTGTGTATGAAATGCCACAATACAACGATTTCCAGAAGTTTTTGCTGATTCCTTTGTGCCCGCTATCCGAAACTTTGTCTTTATTATCTTTAAACCATCAACATCACAGATGGTTTCTGCCCTGTCAGTTAACAGTAACTGATCAATACGTTCTAACTCAGCAATAATTGCTTGAATGGTTATTCGCCAATGTTGCTTGTGTTTCTTCTCAAATTTTTTCACAAAATGCTTTTCAGCAAATTTTTCAATCTGTACAGAAACGTTACTTGGCATAAAGACATTAGAACACCATATCTGGATCCTCTTGAGTTATGAGTACATAGGGAATAATCTCGTCCATACGACAAAGTGCGTATGGCAGTTGATTGTGCGTGAAATTAACAATTTCTTGCGTTTTCCTGTCTTTCCATTTCTCTCCAATTTCTTTCATCAACTTAATTTCTTCAGGTTTCAGCGTAGAAATCTTTTCATTCCTGTTACTGCTTGACTCACTAACGAGAATAACGTTTCTATCTTTAGCTTCATCATGCTTGCGCTCAACTTCAATTTTTCCTTCCTCTTCAAGCTCATCAAGCGCACGAAAAAAAGTATCCGGAACTGGTCCGTATGCAATTTTTCTATAATGCATACCGCTCATGCTTTCAGTATGGTCATAAAACCACGCAAAATCAGCCAAGTACAATAACTTCGCAAGTTTCGTCTTTGGTATTTTGCCGTCTGGAGAAATACCCATACGAAGGTATGTAAGTATCATGTGCTTATATTTCGCAATATCAGGGACATTACCTGAGAGTAACTCATCAACACTAATACCAAAAAGACTTGCCAGCTTCTGCACTTCTTCAGTGTTTAACATCTGTTTTCCTGTCTCTATGCTGGAATAGGTAGGACGAGAGACTCCAATAGCTTGAGCGACCTGCTCCTGCGAGAGTTTATTTTTGATGCGAAACTCTTTAATTTTTTGCATATACGTGCTCATACGAGCAAGTATATGCAAACTGTGTAAAAAAGTCAAACAATTTTGGTCAGATAATTGACAAGTACTACATAGGCCAGTTTCTCTACCTCTGACATATACCAAGGCAATATGGTTCAAAATATAGATGCGTATTTAAACTTTTATACTGTCACTACTACCCTTTTCTACTTTTCCGCCAAGCCATACCTACAACTACAAGTGATACCGTCAAATAAACAAAATACAAAAGACTTAAATACAGTGCGACCGAAACGCCCAACCAATCACTCCAACTATGGTACAAAATCCATATTGCTATTACTGCAGTAATAGGTACCAAAACTATAGCCCAACGTTTCCAATCATCAAACACTTGCTTATTGGCTGGCAATAAAATTAACCATATTGGTAATACAGTCCCCACTACAACAACCCATAAGTAACTAAGAATATCTTTGATAGTTTGTAAGTCAGAAAAAAGCACACAAAGTAACGATATGGCTGTATAGGCTAAAAACCACCAGATTAAACTTTTTTTAGTTAAATACTTCATAATTTATTTATCATTAAACTTATTAATCTATTTAACTCTTCAGACGTTTCTATTGGCACTCTATTCCAACTAGCATATAAATCTATTTGTCTTTCTAATGCTTGCAATCTTAATCGCAACATAAAATTATTTTGAAATAGTTTGGCAAAGAATGGTGACTTAGATTTTAATTTTTCTTGTTGTTGATATTGTTTGTAAAACTGATCTATCTGCCTGACAAGAGACTTCTTGACGCTCTTATTTGTAAGATTGTCATTAACATAAGTTTTGAACTGACTCTCTAATTCTTCGACAGTAGGTTCAGAAGGCGGCTCATCGGGTAAGGCGACCGTCTCATCTACCGCAGACTCCAACATGAAGTCTGTCTCCCCATCACCATCATAATCTACTTGCAATGATGCAGTATCATCAATATTCGTGCCTCCTACTTCAATACTAGCAACAGTTGAAGTGCTAGAGGGTATACCAGCGTAGGTAATTGTAGAAGTTATCTCCTCTCCATCGGACTCCTCTACCTCAAGAGTAAACGAGCCTGTTTTTTCACCCTGCATTACAATAGTTCCCTCCTCATCATTGTATATATCAATTATCTGCACTTCTCCGTAGCGTTTATATTGAGAATAACGACCATATGGACTTGACTCATCTACGACAGTACCATCATTTTCATTATACGAAAGTGAAAGAGGTGAATGGAGGGTAAATGTCAGGCGTTTATCTAATCCTAGACCTGGCTTATTAGCGGAAATAAACTGATAATCCATTGCCGTTGAAGTACCAATTAAATTATTCCATATCAGATTCCTCACCTCTGATATTTCTAATAAATCTTTATGTTCTGTACGGAAAATAGGTTTGGTAACCTGACCAAATAAAATCTTGTTGTACTCTTTCAAATCTATCCACCACCTCTTAACATTCTCATCTTCTTGCATTGCAAGTGCACTTGGTTCAACAACAGTCGCATCACCATCTAACACCCGAATTGGTTTATACCCTAATGTCTTGGTACCAGTGTTGCAGTACCAACCAGTAGCACCATTAACTACACTTAGACACAAATTGATTGTCTGATATTCAATACCTGCAACAGTCAGTTCTCCGACACCGGCTATCTGGTAAACTTTAACTCCCTCTGGAGCCTGCCAAAGATGCCCAACTGAGGTCTGCTGACTAACTGCAGCTTGTAGCAAAGCATTGTTTGCTTTACTTGGATTTACCAAGTCATCATAGTCTGGAGATGTGCGACCATCGGTGCCAGCCAAAAATTCTCTCAACTGATTACCACTATATATTTCGCTTCCGTACGTATCTACAAAAACTTGAGTAGCCTCTCCATTATCGAAGGTTACCAGAGGTGTACTCACCGAAACTCCAGCATTATTTGAATAACTATCGTGCGGAAGGAGGTTATAGGTGAATGGTGAGTTAAAAGCAAAGTCACGGGCCTGAGCATCTGAATAGAATGTTGGTATACCAGAATCGTAACCATGCAGCAATGAACCAATGGCTTGCGGTGTACCGAGCTGTGGTACTCCGACCAAAATTATTTGATCCACCAATCCGGCAGCTTCCCCTCCCAGTTCATTAACCAAAGCCTTGGCTAATAGACCGCCATTACTATGTGCGACTATAGTGACCTTTTTACTTTTTGAAGCAGTTGCTAATTCTCGAATTCTGTTTTCCAACTCTCCACTTGCAAGAATATCTGATAAAGATAATCGCCAATCGTAACCATAAGCATCATAATCATCAATAAAATCTTCTTGCTTTTTTACCTCCAAATCATTTAAGAAGGATTTATATAAGTCAGCGCTAAAAATAGCTGGACCATCAAAAGTATCAATCACGTCGCCGATAGTAATATCATTTAGACTCTTCCCTGTTTCATCTAGAAAAAGTCTCTCCACATCTGATTCACCCTCGGGTTCCCAACGCTTATCAGCTCCTTCGAACAATTCAGTGCCCATAATTCCTGGCAAGAAGAGTACTGATGAACAACACTCAGGTTCGGTACCGGGCAGAGCATCAAGCCATGGAATGAAAGCCACATTATCAGAAACTGCATCACCTAACCCTTGAGGATTGAGCGTTGCATGCCTAGGTCCAGATGAATCTCCCCAATAGTTATTTACTGCATTTATTTCAGTATCAGTTTCATTAAAAATGCCGTATGTTGAGTGTCCTTCTAATACTGTATTAAACACATTCGTAGTACCGCCTTGATGACGAATGCCGTAGGACAGATTATTTTTGAAAACTGAGTTTTCTATATCTAACAAACCACCCTGATTAAAAATGACCGAGCTAGAGTTAAATCGACTGTCTCCTCCATAGTGAAGCTCTACGTAGTTTAAGTTTACAGAAGCGTCAGGTGCGATACTAATATGTCCCCACCGGTTTACCGAAGGACTATTACTACCACTCTGATCCCATACCACTCCACCTAACGAATTGTCATATAGTGAAGTAACAATTATTGGTTGGTCTTGCTTACCTATAAGATTAAGTGTGCCCATTACGTCCAAAGTTGCATCGTCCTCCAACTTGACCACAGCCTGATTCAAGAAGGTCAAACTAATGTCAGTACCCACAGTCAAATCATGTTGATTTGGAAAAGAAAGGTCACCAGTGCCAGCATCTGAGCCACCTACTGCTGAAATCACGTAAGGTAAGTCACCTCCAGATAATTCCGTATCTGCCAAAACAGGACCCTCAAGTAGAATACCATTTATATAGTTATCCGATGCGCTGTTTCCATAGTGCGTTAATTTCCTTGAACCCGATAACCACAAAGTGACCGCAATGTGACCGCCATTAAAAGTGTTTTCAGTGAAGGAGATATCTCCACTACCATCGAGCATCAGTCCAAAACCATTAATGTCACTGAAGTTATTACGCGTAATACTTACATCTCCATCCTTAATAGAAACGCCAACCTGCTGGTCCTCTAGTATAGAATCTGACAGAGACAAACTTCCGCTGAGTTGTCCAATACCAAAATAACCATTGTCATCAATATGTCCGTTCGATATCTGCACGTTCCCTCCAATATTATAAATAGCAGGTAGTGGAGTTACTCTTCTGTCGTAACCAGAGTATCTCACGATTACATTATCCAAGTTACCGGTTGACTCAGCTTCAAAGATTATGGAGCCCCAACGTGTTGGAATATTGCCAATTGAGGACTTTCGAGAAGTACCAGGTGCAGTAGTACTACCATTTCCATTACTATCCCCTCCTACACTGTCGTCATGTATGGAAGTAAAATATATTGGTAAATCAGAAGTACCAACCACTGACAACGAACCTCTTATAGTCAAACCCTGTGAATCAGAAAATTTAACTACTACGCCTGGTTCAATAATCAAGCTTGTCCCAGTTGCAATACTGATATTTTCGCTTATATGATACGGACTCTGTTCAGTAGTCCAAGTGGTATCCGTACTAATATCCTGAGTAACAGCAGTAAATGCTTGACTGAAATTCGGAATCGCTAAACTAAAAAATACGACTATCAAAAATAATGAGTATCTTGTTGAAACTTTTACACAAGTATTATATGTAGAGTCGCTCATAATATAAATACTATGAAATAATATTTCAACTTTAGCACTATATAAATAGATTCTGTGAGTTTTCCACAGATAAAACTACGACAATTCAGTAGTTGGGCGGCTGGCATAAATAGAATACAAACCAAAAAGAATAACTATCAAAAGTCCTGCATAAGGCCAGAAGTCCTCAGTATCGGCAGCTGATGCAAATGCTGTTTGATTCTCAGAGGCATAAGCCTCCTTCGGACCAAAGATAGTAGAATCTGCTTGTGATGCTTTTTCATAATTACCCTCTGTAACCTGCTTTACTGATCCGCTTCTAGCGGCAACTGTAGCGGTAGAACGTGACGCTGACTTTGTAGGTAGAGTGGTTAATTCAGTTGCCACCAATACACCTGCTTGGTCGCGCAGTACTGCTAACCTACTACCTTCATTGTTAATTTCCGGAGTAACAGTTATCGACTTGTTTGGCATTAATATACTGTACTCAGGAAAAGTGAATTCCCCCCTCCCTCCGACTGTCATACCATGAAGATTAATTTCTTCTGTTCCGTTATTAGTAACCGTCACGGCTCCGGTCATGTCTGTGTTTAAAGTTATATTTACTGGTAAAACTTCTATTTTGTGGCGAGTTATTATTTCTTCTTTCAAATAATAACTTTCTACTACCACTACATATGTACCTGGATATTTATAAGAGTGAGTTGGCGAGGCGGTATCAGCCGTAGCACCATCACCGAAGTTCCAGAAGTAGCGCACCAAGCGATTCTTCCTACCATCAATCGGCTCTGCAATAAACTCAACTTGTTCATTTACATGAACGGTGTTTGGTGCAGTAATATGTAAATCAGTGACTGGGTAAAGAACTTTTTTATCTGAATTTTTTGTTTGAGTTGATTGACTGCTCGAAGTGTTATCCTCTTCTGATTCATCTTCCTCATTTACAACATTTTCAGTTACACCACTCAGAGTAATGAGTCCAATGATTCCGTCATAAGTTTTAGTTCCAGGACCGCCGATACCTGCCACGTTTTCAATATCACCCACTGATGAAAAAGGGCGAGCTTCTATTATTTTCTCTGCAGTGGCCGGACCCACGCCTGGCAAAGTATCCAACTCATCTAAACTTGCGGTATTAATATTAACCAGCGCTAAAGCAGTAGCGGGACACAATAGGGTGATGATTAAAACTATTGTGGCTCGTACTTGCATAGGTCATTTGAGTGGCGTCTTATCATCTGTCTTTACCCTCATCATTCGCTCTAGCTTCTTGGGGTCGAAGTCGTTATTGTTGGAACTACTAGCATTAGTATTAGACTCCTCGGTCACAGTGGCGCTGTCAGTTATCTTCACCTCATGCACAACCTTCTCTTCCCTCTTCTTTGTCTTAGACTCTGGTGGCATCACTGCAGCTAAAGCACTTTTTAGGTCAGCTGGTTTACTAGCTTTTGGCTTCTCCTCTTTTTCATCGCTCTGTGATATTTGGCGAAGAACAGCACGTAAATCTTCCAGGCTTTTACTAGTCTGAGCTGGCTTGACTATAGGTGCAGAGCGCTCGGTTTGTGTACGTCTTTGCGGAGCTTCTCTTTTTTCACGAGTGTCTCTGCCGTTGAGGTTTTCTCGATTATCACGACCTTCATGATTATCGTGCCTAGGTTCTGATGAAGTAGTGGCAGGAGTGGGTGCAGGACGACGATCGTCACTAGACGAAGAGCTACGACGAACTGGAGCGCTTTTTGCAGGCTCAGGACGTGCCGATGTCGGCCCCTCTTTCTTTGTCGCCTTGTCTACCGTCCTCTCCCTCCTCTCCTCCACAACCGGAGCAATCCATAGTGCAATTGCGTCTTCTACCACTTGTCTCGGTTTAGCAAACTGCTGACGACTAGATTCTATAAGGTCATCCTTCAAGGCATTTAGTGGTGGGGACAATGGTGGCAAGGTAGTGGCTGAAAATGGTGCTGAACCAATACCATCAATCATCAAAGTGAGATACACCTGAGCGAATCCAAGGTTCACTAAATCCACCGCCATAAACTTTGGTGCAAAGACAGTTTCCAATACCTCCGCATCAAAAGGACCAGTACGGAACGCAATAGTAGTACCGACGTTACCAAACACCGCATTTCTCACGTCCTCTTCCATTTGTTCAATATACTGGTGAGCAATAGTTAAGTTCAACTTATACTTACGCGCCTCAGAAAGAATGTTGGCAAAAGTAGCGTTCGCAAAAGATTGGAATTCGTCCACATAAAAATAGAAGTTTGGCATCTTCTGCATTTGCTCTGGAGACACATCAGCCCGACTCATTGCCGCTAGATATATACGAGTGGTGAGCATACTCCCTAGAAGATTCGCATTAGTCTCACCAATCAAACCTTTTGAAAGGTTCATTATCACAATCTTCTTTTCATCCATTATCTTACGTAAATCAAAACTGGATTTTGGTTGCCCGATGATGTTACGAATCACGGGATTGGCGGTGAACTGACCAATCTTGTTTTTGATAGCGTCACCCGCCTCCTGCATATAGCGTTCGTTGTATTTAGCAAACTCATCCACCCAAAAAGATTTAACTGCCGGGTCTTTAATATTAGCCACTACCAAGTTTCGGTAGGCCTTGTCTGACAGCATTCGATTCACGCCAAGCAGAGTGGCGTCAGGATATTCTAGAAGCGCCATTAGGGTGTTCTGGAGAATATACGCCATACGGGCACTCCAAGCGTCTACCCAGATTTTCTCAAAGACTGACATCAGTCCCGAAACCACCAAGTGTCGTTTATCAGCACCAACGTCTTCCATTACGTTGAAAGACACCGGATATTCCATATCATGCGGTGCGAAATACAGCACGTCTTTTAGGCGTTCAGGGGGAATGTATGAAAGCAAGGTTTCGGCGGTCTGTCCGTGTGGGTCGATGAAGGCAAATCCTTCACCGTTTCGAATATCCTGTACAGCCATATTTTCGAGCAAGGTAGACTTACCCATACCAGTCTTTCCAATCACGTACACATGTCGGGTACGGTCCTTGGCCTTAATACCAAAAGGCACATTCTTGCCACGCGCATCAGTCTTCGCAAAAAAAGTAATTCTCTCGGGATCGTACATAAGGTCAATTATAGCAGAGAGTTATTCCACAACCGTGGCTTTTCAAGTAACGCCTTTTAAATCTATTCGCTATTTAATGCGCCTCTGGTGTAGATATTGCTCGGAGCCCAAATCATAAAGCTCATCACTCCAGCATCATAGCTGGCCTTGATTTGGTCTTTCACCTCAGCAACGTCGTAGTCGCCACCATAGTCGAAGTCCTGAATCCAAGTACGGAACTTGTCAGCTGTATAAACTGGCTTCTGATAAACCGCTGGAGTTGAAGTCCCTACCCTAGTGTGTTTGAAGCCCATCATTGGGGTGGTACTAGCCTTCATTCTGTCCACACCACTTTGCATCGCATAGTTAACAACTTTGTATACATGGTCGTTAGGATTACCTAGCCCTAAGAAACTCTTTGGGTAGTGAGACGGATATACCATCGGAGCAATAAAGTCGAAGTATGGTGCAGCTCTATCTTGTACTTGCCCGATAGAGAGGTCGTCAAAGTTAGTGGTAGTCATACCAAAGAGGTCTGCTGAGGTCCAAGGGACATTTGTTTCTCGTCCGGTATTAACGTGCTGATACTTAGCAAACAATTCTTCATCAGAAAGTTTGTCGTGCAAGTAGCTAAAAAACGCCTCAAGGTTCGCCTGCATCATGTCATCCCCTGGATACTCTTTGGAGTGAGTAAATGAGATATCACTCATTGGACCGTCAGATGGATAGCGTACGTAATCAAAATTCAGTTCATCAAAACCAATATTGTATGAGTCTCGCGCTAGCAGAATTATATGGTCCCAATATTCATGCGCTCCCACATCAATAAAGGATAGGCCTTTGTGGTCCTTCCATACCGTTACACCGTCATTTTTTTTAACTGCCAGACTCGGCTTCACTCCAGTATAGAAAGGGTCTTGGAAGACAGTAATACGAGCAATCACAAACACTCCATCCTCGTGCAATTCCTTGATGAATTCCTTCATATCGGTAGCACCACAAGAGGCTTTCCCCCAGGCTGGTCTCCAGGCATCACTCTCTGGTGGAAACGATATAGTTCCTGAAAAATCTTTCACATCAATAATGACACTATTGATTTCAGTTTCTTTAATTAGGTCCACTAGACGCTGACGAAAGCTTGGGGTTCCGGCCACACACGACGTCATATAGATAGCCTTAACCTGTTCTGGCAAAGGCTGATGAAGAACCTCTTCCCTATCGTCGTTTACGATAACTTCTTCGGCGCCTATCACTTCATCTATTAGTGAAGGTGCATTACGGTCATAAGTGACGGTCTGAATAGTAGGCACCCATAAGACTGCAGTCAACATGGCCGCAGCCGAACCCAATCCAAGTGCCGCCAATCTAATCATAATTACTTATCTGTCTCTACCTCTTCTGGAGTGTAGTCTAATAATGTCGGCTGACTTTCAGCGAAAGAGTCTGTACTAATCTCCCCGTTACTGCGAGTTATCTTGCGATAGTATGAGCTACGACGCAAAGAGAAACCAACAAAGACCAATAAAACACCAATGGCAATTTGACCATACTCCTTCCATACTGGTGTGACACCAATGAGAGGTAGCGTGAAAGTAATTATTCCCAACAATAGTACTAGTGATTCTCTGGACACAATGAATTTTGAATCAAGGCTGTTAATCTGAGTATTATAACATTGACCTGCTCGATAAGCGCACAACACATAAAATCCCGCCTATAGCGGGATTTTACGTACAATAGATAGTGACTACTAATAGACCTCTAACTCTGCTCTTGTCCCTATAGTTGCCACACATTGCTTATATTCATCAGTTTCGGTCCAACCACAACTTCCACTACTTTGTTTCTCACAACGAGCTGCCTGATAGCAGGCATATTCTTCACGATACTCACAAGTGGTTGCAATATCCTCAACTTCTCCAGCCTCGCCACAAATCTGATTACTACAACCACCAACAACACAACCTGGACCTACATTAGTTGTAACCGGTGCTTCATTTGGCATCGGTATATCACCAGGGGGAGGAACGTCACCCATATCCTCTGGCAAAACTGGTTCACCTCGCAAGCAAGCCTTAAGAAAATCATCGGCCGCACCACCAGATGGAAACTGTGCCACCATCATAAAGTTCATACACTGCTCATATCTTTGGTCACTAACTGAAGGAGATTGCACCCCTCCCATCTCCCGACCATCTAATATGTACCATGCAACAGCGGCACCGACTACTAAAATCACAAGTGCACCAAGTGGAATAAGATAATTTTTCATAGTTTAGTATTTTAACATTTAAACTTTAATAACTCTTACCATCAAACCTCTCTGAATTAAGCGAATCTGCATCTATCCCATCAAGACAACGTACATTGATCGCTACCGTCTGCTTACCCTCTACATCTACTCCCCGACTAAATGATTGTACTCCACACACACTGCAGAATAAGTGATGAATCACCTTCTTATTAAATTGATAGTCACTAAGCTTATCCTCACCAGAAAGAAGATTAAAAGACTCAGCTGGAACAAAAGATAGAACTGAGCCTAATTTTGAACACCTCGAACAGTTACAAGTAATCGTCTTATCAAGATCAAGACCCGAAACCCGATAACGGACCGCGCCACAGTGACAACCACCTTCGAAGGTATTATTTTCTGACATATTGTTATCCGCTTACCTCAACCTTAAACCCACCATAAGCCATGCGCTTCATATCAAAAGGCATAGGTACTTCTTTATTTGCATAAACTTTATCGAAGTATTCCATCACTTTCTTGTTTACCTCGTCTCGATGTTTACGTGACTTAAATTCAATAAACGCAAACCAAACAGACTCCCCTTCTTTGGCCTTTGTCATCTTCGGGAAAGTAAAAGCTACATTCTGTGGTTCAGCGTCTTCTGCCTTGCACTCTTTATATGATAGAGCGCCAAACTTCATCCAAGCTTTAGCACCAACTCGTGCCATCTTCTTATAATCAGCTTCGTTATCTTTATGAATCGTCAGTACAAACCCGTCTACATATTTTGCTTTAGTCATATTATTTGGTACGTAAATAAAATAATAAAATTTCTAACCAGAAAAATGATTACCTAAATAATACCAGAACCTCCCAATCCCACTAAATCGTACTCACCATGACTACAAATTCGCCTTTCTGATGATCAGTATTTTCGTTAAAGTAGTTCAGTACTTCTTCAGGTGTACCTGTCACAAATTCTTCGTGCATCTTTGTGAGCTCACGCCCTATCGAAACCTTTCTGTCACTCGGAAGACTTTTTAGTGATTCCAAGGTCTTCATAATACGGTGAGTAGATTCAAAAAATATTACCGGCTCTTTATACTCCTCTAGAGATTTAAAAAATGTCTGTCTTCCCTTCTTGTGTGGCACAAAGCCCAAGAAAGAAAACTGGTTCCCTACTATTCCAGCGATTGAAAAGGCGGCAGTGACAGCAGAAGGCCCAGGAATGGCGTCTATACGCGCGCCAGCCTCGCGCGCCATACCGACCAACAGCACTCCTGGGTCACTAACGCCTGGAGTACCGGCATCAGAAACTAAGGTTATCTTTTTACCGTCCTCCAAGTCACTAATTACACTTTGGTGCACCGACTCACTAGCATGAGCGTCATAGCGCTTCATAGGAGTTTCTATCTCGTGACGCTTCAAAAGCTTGCCTGTCACTCGAGTGTCTTCAGAGAGAATATAATCTGCTTCCTTGAGTACACGTAAAGCGCGCAAGGTAATGTCCTCCATGTTTCCGATAGGGGTTGCTACCACTGATAGAATTCCGCTCATGAGACTAAACTAGCACCCACGCACCCAAAAAGAAAGGCCGGAAGAAATTCCAGCCTGGCTTTAAATTGAAGACGGACTTAATGATGAAGGTGTAGGAGTGCACATTCAATCATTAGTCACGTCTTGGTTCTGTGAAGTGAGAATTCGACCAGCGAGGGTAGCGAGCAGATGCTGAAGCATGCGTTCAGCAAAAATTCGCCTCTCTTCTCGCGCCGATCGAGTTACATAGACTTTTGTGGTCATTTCCTTCTCCGTGGTCAAGGTGCCTACCGTTGATAACCACGACTAGAATAGTTTAGTTACATTGAGAAAAGTGTAGTGACGAAGTCTACTGTTCCTTGATTGTTATATATAAAAACTAGACAAAAAGAAAAGGCGCAAGGAGCGCCTTGAAGCTTTCTTGCGTAATTCATTTTTCACGCAACGTGACTTCCCCCATTTGTTTTTTGATTTCGTACTCTCCTACAAGGGCAAGGAACCGCTTAATATACACGACGATTTTGCCCAATCGTGAAATTCTTTTCTTCATTGCTTTATCCTCCTGTTTTGTAATATATAATATAGTTTTAATTTGTCAAATCATCTGCCACTTTCAACACATCTCCCGCCCCCATTACCAACACCACATCACTCTCCGTCACACTAGACCTCAGCTCACACACCACGTCATCAAAGGCTTCTATATACGCTGTTTCTTTATTATTTTTCGAAACTGCCTCCGCCAGCGTTTCCCCCGTCACACCTTGCTTGCCAGTGTCTCTCGCATCATATACATGAGTCACAATCACCCTATCTGCTTGTGAAAGAGCCTCGACAAAGTTGTCAAACAATTCCGCCGTCCTCGAATAAAGATGGGGTTGGAAAACTATAACTAGTTTTTTATAAGGAAATAGTTCACGCGCTCCGCTCATTGTTGCGGTAAGTTCAGTTGGATGGTGTCCATAATCATCATAGACTGGTGCCCCATTTAACGTTCCTTTGTATTCAAAGCGACGCCAAGTGCCAGCGAAATTTGAAAGAGCTGTCTTTGTCGCCTCGTCAGCAACACCAACCTTGTAAGCGGCAGCTCTGGCTGCTGCTGCATTCATACGGTTGTGTACTCCCGGGACCTTAAGCGGTAGTTCTAAATCTAAGTATGGTTTGTAGTCTATTACTTCAACATCTAGCCCTTCGAGCACAGATGCTACATTGGGGTCAGCTACCTGTGCCACCACTACCCCACCCTCTCGTACTTTTATTGCCAGTTCGCGAAAAGCAGTCTGAATGTCATCCAGGTCTTTATAATAATCTAAGTGTTCGGCTTCAATATTAGTGATTACAAGTACATCTGGTTCAAGATATAGAAAGTCTCGTTTATACTCACATGCTTCGACTATAAAATACTTACTCTTCCCTGCCCTAAAGTTACTTCCAGTCGAAGCGCGCAGTGAACCCACAATCGCAGTTGGATCAAGACCAGCTTCTTCAAAAATATCGATAAGCATTGCAGTAGTGGTAGTCTTTCCGTGCGTACCCGCCACCGCTATGAGGTAGTACTGGTTAGCCACGAGTGCCAGTGCCTCGAAATAATTAAGCATTGGTACACCAAGCTCTCTGGTCGCTGCCATTTCGGGATGGTCCTTGGCCATCGCTTCGGTATATACCACTAGTTCTATATCCGTCCTCAAATTAATGTTCTCCGCAGTCTGACTACCAAAGAACTTCACTCCTTCCTGCTCGAGGGCGTTGGTGATATCTGATGGTGCACGGTCGGAACCCGACACCTCCTTACCTTCATGCAAGAAAAGCCGGGTCAACCCAGACATACCAATGCCTCCCACGCCTATCATGTGAATTTTCTTTATGGCTTTAATATCGATCGAATTGGTTGACATATCGTAGAGCTAGCATACTATTTCCCACGGATTAGAACAAACAGCAAAAAAGGGGTTAGAAATGACTGGATCACCGAAACGCTGCACACTACCACAAGAGGTATGTCGGGAATGGGGACTAGAAACCTCCCTGACACAGATTCGCCTCTGTGGACGTGAGGGTGATATTCACCCTCAAATCTATCGTATTATGAAGACTGGTCGTAAGCTAGGAGCAAAAATAACCCACATTATTTGTCCTCCGGCCGAAGACAATCAGCCAGGATGGCGACAAGTCACTGAAGAATTCTCTTCACGAGGTACGATGACCTTTGCCGAAGGAGGAGTTCTCCCTGGAATTGGTCACTGTGTCTGCATTCCGATCCGGCTTAGTTTTATCCTTTATGTCGAGAACTGGAAAAATGGACGCGTGGGAGTGGCACGTATTCGGAAAGAATCTCTATCCAACCCATGCGGATGTTGTCCTCCAGACAGCGTAGTACAGTCTCTGTTCCATAAACTGGAAGTATTGGATGGTAACTGTGTCCGTGCCTATATCGTTGGCACTGGTGACACCAGCTTGTCAGAAGACATTCTGTGCCAGCTTGAGCGCTGGGGTGTCATCAGGCAAAATGTCACATCTCTGTCCCTCAATCCCAACCAGGAAATAGGCTTGAGTAACTTACGTTCTATCACGCCAGAACAAGACTGGGTGTTTGTATACCAGCATCGGTTACGCACCTGAACTACCGACCGCGGCAACTCTTGCCGCGGTCGAATTTTTATATATCCGAACCAACAGTGAGCTTATCTACTGACTCCATAAACTTGTCGTTACGCGTACTAAAACAATTATAATCATTGGGTGATTTGCAATCGTTGCCCTGATTCAGTAATGAATTTATACATATCTTCTTCCGTACTAAATAATAAACGTAACTTTTTAGATGCAAATACGATCATCTTGCGATACGGTCTTTTTAGACTAACTTCTACTTCTGTCAATTTGTAGGGATTAATTTTTTGAATGATGTTCCAATCTATTTTTACAATTCCATCTAACCCTATTGGTGTAAGGTATAGTGTATTACCAATAAGTTTACGGTCACCGTCTACTCCAAGGCCAGTTGCTTGTGCAAAAATTAATAAATTTTTTGTAATTCTTACATCATTAAAACTCGTATACTTGTTCATGACATATGTCTCATTTCTAGATTGATATTTTTTGACCACCGCTCGTCGCCACATATCAACTAGAAACCCTAGGGACACGCGAAAAAATAACATAATCAATTTACTTTCTAATGAATATCCTTATTAGTGAGTTTATTCACCGACTCCACAAACTTGTCGTTGCGGTCGTATTCGTTTTTAAACTCTTCTCCAAAAGAAGCAAAACCCGGACTAAAAAGTATAACGTTACCAGGTACTGCTGTGGCCACTGCAGCCTTCACCACTTCTTCAATCGTATTGTGCTCTTCAAAAGTTACTTCGGGAGGCAGAACTGCTTTTAGTTTTTCCGTACCAGTACCAGAGTAGAGAACAACGTGGGCACAGTGCTGTGAAATTGCCTCTGGCAATTTACCTACTTCAATATTCTTGTCACTACCTCCAACTATTAGTACAACATCATTATCTCCCCCCACAGCCTCGAGACCTACAACCGTCGCTTGAGGAGTAGTGGCATTATTGTCGTTATAAATTTTTACACCGCTTTCGGTAGTAGCTATGAGTTCTAAACGCCCTTCCACTCCAGGGAAGCTCGCGATAGCATCAAAAATTTCATCGTCAGTGAGACCAAGGGTTCGACAAGCAGATATCGCCAAAGATGCATTCAAGCGATTATGCTCACCTGGCATACTCAGTATGGCGTCTTCAGGAATAATCGAACTATCAACCAAGACCACCTCTTGCCCAAGAGTAATTTTCTTTCCAGTAGCAAAGGTTTTGATTTGTTCAAATACTTCTGGAGTTGTGACTAACACATCGCTCTCCTCTTGGTATAGAAAGATATTGGCTTTGTCGGCGAAGTACGCCTCCATTGCACCCTTATAAGCAGAGCTTTCTATCTTCGCTCGCTCGGAAATGCTCAAATCTTTTTGATCATTTCGCTCGCTCGCTCGATAGTAGTAATTAGCATGGTCATCCATAAAGCTCGTGAATACAGCCACACGTGGTGAAATCTTCGCCCAACCAAAGCCTTGTAGTTGCCATGAGTCGAGCTCGAACACGGCCAGTGAATCTTCCTTCAAATCTTTGAGGAGCTGTAGGTTAGAAACACCGCGCACGTTACCACCCTTTATTACTTTCTCTCCAGTGACTGTTTCCAAAACATGATGAATCATTGCTGTTACGGTCGACTTGCCACGAGTACCGGTGATACCAATCATCGGCACTTTCGACAGCTCAGCAAATAACGCCGCACTTTGGGTCAGTGTGATTCCACCCGAGCGGGCATGAGCTAAATACTGTGAGTCAAATGGCACACCAGCAGCGACCAAAATCATATCTCTCCCTTCAAAGTCCTCAAGCTTATGTTCGCCAAGGGTATATTTTATATTTGAAAAATCTTTCAACTTGGAGAGCGATTCTGCCAACTGCTCTTCAGTCTTTAAGTCAGTCACAATCAAATCTGCCCCGCACTCAGCCAAAAAGGCTGCGTCCCCTACCCCACGGCCGAGAAGCCCAAGTCCCATGACGGTTATCTTTTTATCTTTGAAATATGTAGCAAAATCCATAATTAGCCAAATATAACATTTATTTTAAATAGCGCTTATTCTTGATTTTATCAGGCAAATACCCCTTTTCATGCTCAAACCCTGCCTCCCATTTCTGCCCTTCACCGTAGCCGAGTTCTTTCATCAGTTTAGTCGGGGCGTTTCGAAGATGGGTTGGTATTGGTAAATTCCCTAGTTGTCGCACATCCTCTTGCGCAGCACGCAGGGCATCATATGAACGACGATCCTTCTTAGCTTCTGCCAAGTAGGCCACACCATGCGCTAGGTTAATTGCACATTCAGGATAACCAATCATTTCGCAAGCGCGAAAGACTTCATTTGCTACCACTAAGGCAGTTGGTTGAGCGAGTCCAATGTCCTCTGAAGCAAACACCACCATACGCCGTGCAATAAAGAGTGGGTCTTCTCCCGACTCAACCATCCGCGCTAAGTAGTAGATAGCAGCATCTGCATTGTTTGCCCGCATACTTTTAATAAAGGCCGAGATGGTGTTGTAGTGTTCTTCGCCTTTCTTGTCGTAGCGTAGGTGGGTACTCTGCAGAGTATTTTCAAGTGTCTCAACCGTAATCTTGTCGTTCAGGGTTTTTGTTTGATCAATGAGAGTCAGCATTGAACGAGCGTCCCCATTAGCCATCCGAATCAGCCAATCCTGCGCTGTTTTTGGGACTTTAAGTTTGGTCCGCTTTATTATCAGTCGCATCTCATCGTCTTCCAGTTCTTTGAGAATAAAAACACGAGTGCGTGACAATAGAGCCGAAATGACTTCAAAGCTCGGATTCTCGGTAGTAGCACCAATGAGGGTCAGTTGTCCTGACTCCACGTAGGGCAAGAGAAAATCTTGTTGGGCTTTGTTGAACCGATGAATTTCATCAAGGAATAATACTTTGGAGTGCAAGCTTGGGGCTTTCAAAATGCTTCTTATATCCTCCTTGCCAGCCGACACGGCTGACAGCTCAAATATTTCCGCCTTGAGTGACTGGGCATAAATACGAGCCAGAGTTGTCTTACCCACCCCAGGCGGTCCCCAGAGGACAAAGGAGAACAAGTGTTTCTTTTCGATAGCTTCATATATAGGCCCTCCCTTGCCCACTAAATGCTCCTGACCGATGAATTCATCGAGATTTCGAGGTCTGATACGGGCAGCTAGAGGTGGCATTCCTTAGAGTATACTCGCCAAGACCAAAGCTGTCAGCCTAGACTCATGTTATGTTTATAAGCATATGAGGCAAGTTTTGGAACAGAGTAGTACTTTCCCGTACATTGCTTGGACTGCAATCATCGCCTTCGGCGCCATGATCATAATGCTGACCCTACAACTCGACCAGGAAATGACCGCACTCGCATCGAATCGTGATTATCTTGAAACCATGACCAAAGAGGTATCCGACTAGTTGTTGGTCTCATATAGCTTTATGAAAAATCATCATTTGAAAATAGTTTTAGCAATCGCAGCATTCGCACTCATCACTATCGCTGCTTTTTTCTTAGCGGAAAGCATCAATGAGAACGAGACTATTCGTAGTTTTGTGCAAAGCCTTGGCATCTTTGGTGTAGTTTTTGTGGGATTAATAGGAGGACTCAATGCCTTCGTACCAATACCACCTGCGACTTTTGCACCACTGTTTTTGGAAGCAGATATGTCGACACTGATGATCATCAGTGGCTTCATTATCGGTACAACTATCGCAGATAGTATCGGGTTTATGATTGGATGGCTTGGTAGCTCATACACTTCCATTCATCACCCTGAATTGACTGAACGTCTACAGTCGTTTATGAAAAAGCACGAACAACTTATTCCGTATACTATCTTTGGGTTTTTTATGTTAGCACCTGTGCCTAACGAGACAATATTGATACCGTTAGCAATAATGGGTTACCGATACAAAAAACTTATCGTACCACTCATCATTGGAAACACCCTTCATCAATCGTTGATGGTCTACGGATACTCCTCAATGTTTGCTTGGTTGTTCTAGGGCCTTCTTTCTTTTGGATTGTAGTTGTGCGCGCTCTAGGGATTTTGCTCCTTACAGGAACAGTACACCTTTTGGCTTAAATTTTCTTAAAATCAATTTAAGCTCAAAAGGTCTTCAAACCCTAGAGCGCTACAAAACCTATAGTCATCTAAAGCTCCAAGTATTCACTTTCGTCTCCTTAGTTTTGTGCGCGCTCTAGGGTTTGAACCTAGGACCTTTCGAGTGAGCTAGTCTGGGAGACTAGCGCAAGACTCATTGAGGAATTTTGAGCCTGCAAAAAATACCCAATGAGTGGACAGCCGCTGTAAGCGGTCAATCGAATGCTCTACTGCGTCGAGCGAGGAGCGAAGTGGATGCTTGCATACATTTCGTCCGAGCGACAATGCAGAAAGCTCTGCTTACCAACTCCCTATTGCCTCATAAATATCGGCAATTTCCTTCGGAACCGGAGTGAAAGCAAAGTAGTTTGCTTTCACTAGCTCGCGCGCAAAAAAATCCCGTTCTCAGTGCGCGCTCTAGGGTTTGAACCTAGGACCTTTCGAGTATCAGTCGAATGCTCTACCAACTGAGCTAAGCGCGCACTGAAAGCGGGATTAATAACCAAGTGCACGACATACTAGCAAAATAAGGCCAGTTATTCAATCAACCCGTTTATAAGCCTCTCTGTATGCGCTATTATTACGGATATGTATAGCATACAGGAATTCATCATTAGATTGACCTTATTTATTAGCAATACAATATTGCCTTTTCTTTTCGGATTAGCACTTTTGTTTTTTCTATACAATGCCTTTCGTTTATTCATTCTAAAGTCTGGAGATAAGGACGCTCAAGAAAGCGCTAAACGATTTGCCCTATACAGTATCGCCGCCTTCGTCTTTTTAGTGAGTATTTGGGGAATTGTGAACTTGTTTGTTTATGGACTAGGTCTTAGTGGAGAGTACGATGTTGTCCCAGACTATATGATGAATAGCCCCAGCGAAGAAAGTGGTGGTGGTTGGTGGTTTTCTATTGATTTCTACCAAGACGAAAATGCTGGTGCCCCTTCTGACTGTATCAATGGTGGACCTTGCTAGAGAGATAAAAATTTAAGAAATATAAAAAGCCGGCCCAAGAGGCCGGCTTTTTGTTTATATTTAAAAACTGAATTGCATCATCAACAATTTTGGAAGTTTACATCCTCTGTTGTCTTATCCTTTAGTTGTTTTTTCTAGGTCTCTCCCTAGAGTCTCGATACTATATAGGTGCAAGTATCATCCACCATCGTGTGCTCAATTGATACACACGATATCGACCAATTAGCCATCATATACACTCTGTTACCAGAATGCGATGACGTATCCAATTGGAATTAATCCACGACCAGCTTCCGCTAGCCGTGCCTTGTTACGACTTAGTCCTTGTTATCGAGCTTACCGTAGGGCCACGCAAGGTGGCACTTCGGGCACTCCCGACTCCCCTGACTTGACGGGCGAATGTGAT